>ERZ773116.1420-NODE-1420-length-22369-cov-5.760599_pt1 | contig 22369 bp, 29 predicted proteins | sample MGYA00580563_ERZ773116 | MGnify/ENA primary metagenome ERZ773116 (study PRJEB29015, sample SAMEA2737864) | human gut metagenome | biome: human gut; feature: human-associated habitat; material: faeces | place: China | collected 2012 ... | reverse complement strand
AGGTCGAGTACCGTCTGGACAAGACCAACATCATCCACTGCCCCATCGGCAAGGTGTCCTTCGGTGCCGAGAAGCTGTCCGAGAACATGGACACGCTGCTGAAGGCCGTCGTGAAGGCGAAGCCCGCCGCCGCGAAGGGTCAGTATATCCGCTCCTGCACCGTGGTTTCCACCATGGGCCCCGGCGTGAAGGTTTCCACTTCCAAGTATCTGTAAGCTGATATGGTAAACCCCCGGATGCAAAAGCATCCGGGGGTTTTATGTTTATTCAGCTGAGGTTGCCGTTTTTGTCGCAGGATAACTTTAACGTAACATCCTTTGTTTCAACAGTAACACCCAATACTTTTCGACCTATGGAAAAGCTTCCATTGGCTGTATTTCCGCTTTTGCTTGCATTTTTTGAAATTGTGTACCACTCAGAATTGTAAATAGTAACTGAGCAGCTGGCACTCGTGCAGGTGGCGCTACTTCCGTTATATGTAAAAGACCCGTTCAATGCCACTTTCCACTGCGCAACGCCGGTGCTATCGTAATAGGTATACGGTCTGCTTCCGCTTATTCCCCCAGACGCCCGCGCTCCACTGGTAATCGTTTCCACGACAGCATAACTTCCATCCTCAAATCGGATTATCTCTTGCTCACACTCTGCGGCATTTCCGCAAATCGGAATTGAGCACAACACCAACATCACTACCAGCAAAGAACAAATAAATCTTTTCATGTCAGTTTCCCTCCGTATATTCTACTGTTTCAATCACTTCAATTTCCCCGAGGACGCCATATCCATGAGCAAGTCTCTCGTTACGGATAATTGCATATGTCACCGTCCCAGCCCAAAGTGTAACAACTATCAGAGCTGTGCAGGTCACTATCCCGACAATTCTTCTTCGTATCCTCAAATTACGGAGAAGCTCCTCAGTATCCATGTCCTCTACATAGGACGCTGCAATCTGTTTCGGCAGACCAAATCGGTGGGATAACTCTGCAAAATCTGCATCCGGGTGTTCTGCTAAATAATCATCCAGCACGTTTTTGATTCGTGCCATAATCTCACGTTTCAGCTTTCCAGAGCAAGGAAGCCAGTCTTTGACATTCCGAAGATATCTTCGGGCTGCTCTGTTCCTTTTTCTCATTGTTGCCCGTCTCCTTCTACTATCCGGAAAACGCCCTTGGTGACTTCCTCATATTCCCGCACCAATTCTTCCAGCCGTTTTTCTCCTGCGGGTTCCAGATGGTAATACACTCGCGTCATGCGCCTGCCCACCAGAACCTTCCGGTCGGAAATCAACCCCTGGTCTACCAGCTTGTAAAGCACGGGATACAGCGAACCCTCCTGCGTGACGATCCTTCCACCGCTTTGCCGCTCCGTTTCCTGCACAAGCTGATAACCATACATATCTTCTTTTTTCAGCAACCCTAAAATCACCAGAGACATTACGCCCCGGCGAAAGCTGTTCTGCCCACTATCCGTCGCCACATCCATCACCTAACTTTTGAGTATATTATATTTCAATATTTTTCATTTTGCAATACCTTTTTTATAAATGTATTTGTTGACAGATTTTTTATTATGTGTTATTATGGCGATACCAGATTCAGAAAGAGGTGATTCCAATGGGCTGATGTTCCGGTCTATGTCCACGCACAATAGCATTCCGTCACATGGGAGGTTATATTATGAGAAAAGTTCTGTCATTGCTGTTGATCATCGTCCTGCTGTTTGCATTCTGTGCCAGTGCTTCCGCTTTGGAGCTTCCAAATCAGGATACCGTCATCCAGGGTCGTACTTTATGCGCGGACTCAGTGTCTCTTTGGGATAACGGAAACTACGTGTGCATCACGCTCGACCATTATGCGGAATATCAATCCATCGTACCCTGTGGTCCCGTTCAGAAACACGTTTTCGGATATTTTACGCACCAAATCAGTGATAGAAACGGAAGATTTGTCGCAAATTTTTCCACCACAGTAACCGGTGAAGTCACATCTGTTGATGCCACAATAGTCGGTGTTACCGGAAGTTTTAGTAATCAGGCTCTCAGCGGGCTTTCCTATTCCTCAACATGCAGCGGCAACCGTGCAACAGTTTATATCAAGCTGAACGGAGCAACAATCGGCTCCCTCGGATACAAAATCAGCCTAGACGGAACAATTTCGGAGGTTTAATTCACTCAGCAAGAATGCTCTGATAGTCGTTGTCCTGGTTCTTGCCGCAGTTTTGCCTCTTGGCATTGGCTTTGCAATCGGTCGCAATGCCGAAAAGAAAACAGTTCTTGTCGCCCCCCCATGTACATTCATTCCATTCACAAAATACATTGTCACATAGGAGGTAATTATATGAAGCGGTTCTTATTCATCTTTCTGGCATTGGTGATGCTTTTGTCCGTCATGCCCGTGAGCACCTACGCTGCCGGAAACGATACAGTAGTCTTTTCTCAAAACCACAACGTATCCGATGTCTGCCCGTGGGAACGCATTACTACATATGGTGCTAATCCTCCTACTGTGGGCTGGGATATTCGGATAAACGGGGCTTACAGTTTTAGCGGAACAGCATCCTATTCCAGATTGTACTTGGATAGACTGATTTATGGTGCCGATCATTATTCCGTTGACGTGACAAATCGTTCCTCTTCCAGAAAGCTTATTATGACCCCTCACGACACTACCGTTCTCACGGATGTCGAAATTCCCGCCGGGGAGACGAAAAAGGATATTAGATTCACGATGCAATCTGGCAAAACATATTTCTGCTTGAGCTTTGCGGCACCTTCTGATTTTGAGGGTGTTGTTACGGAGTGGATTTATCAGTGACACTGCTTATGAAACATTCAAGAAAAAATATACCCTTTCTCTGCCTGATTTTACTGGCTGCAATGACGCTTATGACTGCCTGCAAAGGGAGTACAGGTTCTGTAGCTGAGAAAGATTTTCCGGAATCTACGCCGGAAGAGGCTAACGAAAGCACCGCAGGCGCTTTCAACGCATTGGACACTCTGGAAATAACACTCCCGGCTGGAATGGAACGCACCCGCATATCCGATTCGCAGGAAATCATCCAAACCGGCAACGCCACGATAGGCGGGATTTTCCTACTGGAATGCGATAATTCCATTTTTGACGATGTTATGAATTTCTCCGATTCCCTGACGCCATTGGTGTTTCAGGCCATGGAGGATATCGTGCCCAAAAGCATCACATGGCATATGGGGGAAAGCTCCCTTTATGGGCTGTATGCGTACAACTGGGGGGACGAAGACGGCTTGGAATACATTGCCTATGTTGTCAGAGGTTATTCCGCATGTTATGTCTTCTGGTTCGACCGGGGGCAGATTTCTGATGAAGACGAAACGAAAATCATGCAGAGTGTCCACTCGGAGGATATAACGGACGATCTCAATAAAATATCGTCCGAAGACTACATGGCTGCAAAGGGCGAAAAGATTGATTCTGGAGAATATCGGTTTGACGTCAGTCTTCCGGAGGGTATGACAAAAGAGCCAACGGCAGACGATGGTGCACTGTTTTATAGGAACGGTCAAATGATCGGCGGTTACAAGACTGTGCATTTTGAAAAAGGTATTCTCCCCGCTGTACATGATAACCGGAATTTGATCGTAGAAAGGCTAAGGGAATACGTGAAAGATCAGATCGATTTATCCGGGTTCGACGGGGAGATCACGGACGAGTCGCTGATCACTGCGGTATTTACGAGCGAAAACGAAGAGTATTCTCATTTCATTCTACCCTATGGCCAAATCGGAACGCAATACGATGTCTGGTTGGATACAAAGAGCCTCGATCAAGCCACAGTTGACACCATTCTAATGGGAGCCGGTCTTGTGAAGAACGGATAAAACATTCTTTTGAAAAATGGATCGCGCTCGTGTTTTAGACGCTCTGTTATACCGCCTATGCGTTGTTTCAACCGGCAACCCCGAATAGCGAAAGCATGTTTCCGGATGTGTTCCGTCCGGAAACATGCTTTATTACAAAATTCCGTATTTTCTCCTTCAGCCTGGATCATTTGACAAAATGCACGTTTTGTGTTATCATGATTTTGTGTCAATAAAAATATACATTCTTGGAAGGAGGCGCTGTTATGAAATCACGAAGAATCCTGTCCAAAATCGGCCTGCTTCTGGCCGCGGTTTTGCTGCTGTGTACCGGCTGTACAAATGAAAAAGCCCCGGACATCGCAAGCACGACCCCGGCACCCGCAGAAACGGAACCCGCTTCCATGGGGCATCTGCGTCTTTCCGTCAGCTTCGACAAGGTCGCCGATTACGTTGAATATACCAGCGACGAGCTGGGCGGCAATTTCAGCGAGAAGCTGATTTACAATTTTAACATAACCAGTGTGACCATTGATATTGACGGTCAGAGTATGCCCCTGAACGAGGCACTGCGGGACGGCTTCATCACCGAGGAAGAAATTTTCTGCAACGCACGGCTGGACGCCCGGGAGGGATTCTGCGAGGAAACCTATGAATCCCTGAACGGCTTGACCAATTTTACATTCGCCTACCCCGACTATAACCTCCGGCTGCTTTATGACATTTATGAATCTCCAAGCGGTGAGCAGCGCCTGATCAGCGAAATGGTCGTCTATGAAAAGGACACCGGCCTGGCACCCTGCCACCTTTTTGTGGATGACGAAACCGGAGAAATCTATGACCTGGAGGACTGGGGGCTGTCCTTTGAGATCACAGAAGTCTCTCCCACCGGCATGACCATTCGGTGTACCCACTCCGGCGGCCAGCAGATCGGCCAGCTGGAAGCGACGGGCTACTGTCTGTCAAGCAATGGCCTTTTCCTGTTATTGAACGACGGTTTTGAATTTAGTCCTCCCATGGACAATGTCGTCCTCAAGGAGGATGATGTCACCGAGTTCACCCTCGACTGGACAGAGCCTTACGGGCAGCTCTCCAGCGGAGAATATAGAATCATGCTCTATGTTCACGATGTTTACGACGAATCCCAGAAGCACCCTTTGATGCGGAACTTCTACGACACGCAGATTTATAATCTGGATTTTACCGTTTCCTGAAACAGGCAATAAAGGAGGTATTCCCATGAAATCACGAAGAATCCTGTCCATAATCGGCCTGATTCTGGCCGCGGTTTTGCTGCTGGGCATTGGCTTTGCCGTCGGCCGCAACGAGGTTCAGACAAGTGTGCCGGATGCAACGGACGCAACGGACGCGGCAGAGGATATCGTACATACCGAGGATGACGTCCCCGCTCTGAATCTTACCGTTACGAGGGTCGGCAACACGGACTCTCAGATCTTCTCCCCGGAGGAACTCGGAAACAACTTCAATCAGGGTATGAGCTACTGCGGGGTCACCGACGTTTCCATTTCTCTGGACAGCGGCGACGAGCGGCTGGAAGACGCCCTCAAAAACGGCGACATCACCGAGGAGGAAATCTTCTTCCGCGCCCGTCAGGACGCCCGGGATGGCCGCTGCCAGGAGACCTTTGAGACACAGCACGGCGTGACCTTCTACAACTATCATTACCCCGACTATGACCTGTGGCTGGTATACGACGTGTTCCATTCGCCCAATGGCAAGGCGTATCCGGTCAGTCAGCTGATCGTATTTCGCACCACCCCGGATTATCACCTGCACCCTTCCTGCGCCTTTACCGACCCGGAAACCGGCGCTTTTGTGAACAGAGAGGATTGGGGGCTTACCTTTGAACTGTCCGACATTACCAGTCACAGCGCCACCGTGACCTGCACGCAATCCGGCGGGCAGCAGATCGGGCAATTGGAAGTCCGCTGCTACACACTCCATCCGGATACGAAGGGCATCATCAATCCTCCCAAATTTGAAACGGAAATCGCCATGGACGGCACCTGCCAGTTTTCCGTCGACTGGAGCGAAACCTACGGCGATCTGCCAAGCGGCACCTACCGTCTTTATCTGTGGGTATATGATATTTACGACGAATCCCAGCTCCATCCTCTTATGGACGATTTCCAGGACTGGCAGGTACTTGATGTTGAACTAATCATCCCATAAATTGAAACTTCCGGCGGGAGGGCGCGTGTCCTCCCGCTTTTTCTCAAAAATACATCAAATTTCCCTTGACATTTGCCCTCCCCCATGCTAGAATGTAGCAGTTGCCAGAGACAGCAGGTGGAGTTATCCGTAAGTCCTGCCGAGGTGCGCTGAATACGAAATTTCTGCGTGTCTTTCTGTCTTGTGGCAGAAGGACTTTTTTATTTTCGGAGGTGAAAATTATGCCCAACGCAAAGGTTCTTGAGAGCAAGAAGGCCGTTGTCGATGCTCTGACCAGCAAGGTGAAGGAAGCCTCTTCCGTCGTCTTCGTTGATTACAAGGGTATCACGGTCGCTCAGGATACCGAGCTGCGTAAGCAGTTCCGTGAAGCAGGCGTGGATTACGCCGTCGTTAAGAACACCCTGACCAATTTCGCCGCTAAAAATGCCGGCTATGATTTCTCTGAGGTTCTGAACGGCACCACCGCTATGGCTTCCACCACCGGCGACCCCATCGCCCCTGCTCGCATCGTCTGCGAGTTTGCCAAGAAGAACAAGCTGAAGACCCTGGCCATCAAGGGCGGCGTTGTGGAAGGCTCCGTGCTGTCCGCTGACCAGCTCAACGGCTTCGGCGAGCTGCCCAGCAAGAACGCTCTGGTCGCTTCTGTCCTGGGTACCTTCCTGGCGCCTATCTCCAGCCTGGCCTTCGTTCTGGATCAGATCCGGATGCAGAAGGACGGCTCCGCTCCTGCAGAAGCAGAAGCCTGATCGCGTAACCCCACAAACATCTCACTACACATCATTTTAGGAGGAAATTTATCATGGCTAGTGAAAAAGTCACTGCTCTGGTTGAGCAGGTTAAGGAACTGACCGTTCTGGAGCTGTCCGAACTGGTTCACACTCTGGAAGAGGTTTTCGGCGTTTCCGCCGCTGCCGCCGCTGTTGCCGCTCCCGCTGCTTCCGCTGCTGCTGAGGTCGAGGAGAAGACCGAGTTCGACGTCATCCTGAAGTCCGCCGGCGCTTCCAAGCTGGGCGTTATCAAGGTTGTCCGTGCCGCTACCGGCCTGGGCCTGAAGGACGCTAAGGATCTGGTTGACAACTGCCCCAAGACCCTGAAGGAAGCCATCTCCAAGGAAGACGCCGAGAAGCTGGTTGCCGAGCTGAAGGAAGCCGGCGCCGAGGCCGAGATCAAGTAATTTATCTCGAAAAGGCATTTTACCTCCGCCGTTTTCGGCGGAGGTTTTTTCATCCTGTATAGGTTTTCCTCCCTTCGGGCAGAATCTATGCGCATCTCTTCGAAAGGGTATCTCTATGGAACTGGATCTCAATTCTATTCTCACTGCCGCCAAGGACTTCCTGCCGGACAATTGGAGCGACATTCTAAAAGGCGCTGTATCGGCCATTCCCGTGTCCTTCGACATCGGCGCTTCTTTGAAATTCATCCTTGTGTTTGTTGCGGCGCTTCTGGGTGTGGGCGTGTTGTTCAAGCTGATCTTTGGCAATAAGTCCGACCTAAACCATGCGCTGTCCTCCTCGGCGGGTATTCTGACTGTGTATGTGCTGACCGTTGTGGTCTATGCCTTCCAGCCTGCAGGACTTTCCAAGCTGCTCTCCCCCCTGCCCTTTGTGACCTTTGTGCAGGACTATCTGTTTGTCCTGCCCTTCCATGGCACGGCCTTTGAGACGCTGTGCAGCCAGATTTTGGCCCTGATTCTGCTGTCCTTCGTGGTCAACTGCATGGATGCCCTGCTTCCGGACGGAGACAATCCCTTTACATGGTTCCTCTCCCGCTTTCTGAGCGTCATTCTGGCCATGGGGCTGCACCTGGTGGCCAACTGGGCCATTGAAAAGTATCTGCCCTCAGCGCTCGTCTACCACGCCCCCGCTGTGCTGCTGGTGGTTCTGGTCTGCTTTCTGCTGCTGGGACTGCTTAAACTGGTTCTGGGCATTTTCCTGACGGTGGTCAACCCCATTCTCGGCGGGATCTATACCTTCTTCTTCTCCAATCTGATTGGACGGCAGGTCTCCAAGTCTGTGCTCTCCACGGCCATCCTCTGCGGGGTTTTCTACGCCATGGATCACTTCAATTTCCTGATCATCCACATCAGCCCCGCTGCCCTGCCCGCCTATCTGCCGCTGCTGCCCGGATTTCTGATCATCTGGTATCTGCTGGGCCACGCGCTGTGACATCAAAATATCATCTCCCGAAACCATGTTTTCGGGAGATTTTTTGTAAGGTTTCCCCTCTGTTTCCTGTCTTATAGGGTGAAAGCGCTTTTTATCCCGCAAGGAGGTGTTTCTATGGAAGACAGCCAGATCATAGAACTCTACTGGCAAAAAAATCCCGATGCAATCGCGGAATCAAGCCGAAAATACGGCGCCTATTGTTTGCGGATTTCCCAAAATATTCTGCACAGCAACGAGGATGCGGAAGAATGCCTGAATGACACCTGGCTTCACGCCTGGAACGCAATGCCGCCGCAGCGGCCCGCCCGCCTTCGGATGTTCTTTTCCAAAATCATCCGCAATCTGTCACTCAACCGATTCCATGCGCTGAACGCGCAAAAAAGAGGCGGTGCAGAACTGCATCTCGTTCTGGATGAGCTGGCGGAATGCATTCCCGGCGAGGAAGACGTGGTATCTTCCTATGAAGCCGCAGAACTGGGACGATACATAGACCGTTTCGTAAGGCAATTGCCGGAACGGGATGGTAACGTATTTGTCAGACGCTATTTCTTTACGGAACCCGTTGCAGCCATTGCAAAGAGATACGGTCTGACGGAAAGCAATGTGTCCGTCATTCTCAACCGAACCCGCAAAAAGCTGAAACACGCACTGATCAAGGAGGGATACGTCCATGAATTGTGAAATTCTGTATGCTGCTTTTGGAGAAATCGGCGAAGATCTTCTGGAACGCAGTGAATATTTGAAGAAGGAAAAGAAATCTGCCCGGCCACGATGGGGGATCGCTGCGGCTTGCCTGATTCTGCTCATCAGCACGCTGCTCACAGCAGAGGCCGCTACCGGTGCCGTCAGCTACCTTCTGGCCCCTCTGCTTGGGATGGCACAGACGGAAATCGTCGACAGCATTGGTGTGCCCATCGGCGTTTCCGCGTCCGTCGATGGATATACACTTACCTGCGACGCGATCATTGGAGACCGATACAATGTTGAGATCGTTTACACCCTATCCCGGGACAATGGGCAGCCCATTCCGGAGGGCGTAGGCTTTGCATCCGGCCGCACAGCTATTCTCCCCGGCAGCTCCGGCGGAAGCAGCCAATCCAGATTACAGCACCTGGATGATCCCAGCAAGGTGTATTTCACCGTGAAATGCTCCTATAGCGTCCCTATTCTTGGAAGATTGGCTTCCGCGTCCTACGGCCAACTTGTATGTGACAATGGCAGCGGCGGGAAAACGGTCCTGGCATACGGGCCATGGGAATTGCAATACACACTGCGCTGCAAGGATTCCACAAGGAAGGTAACCCCTGCGCAGCGGGATGTAACAGATCTCAGCGGGAAGCGCTACCGCATCGATAAGATTCTTCTCTCCCCCATTGGGTTGCACATCGACTTCAAATGGAAGGAGCCAAAATCCTTGGCAGTCGGAGAAAGCCTGTGCCCCAATTTCGAAGTTTCCCTCAAATTTGCAGACGGAACCACGTATACATTGAAAGACCGCAACATAAGTGGACATTACACGGAGGGTGCCAAGACCGCCGCGCTTGATTATTCCGTTGCCTTCGATCTTCCCATCGACCTGGATGCGCTGCAATCGGTCATCATCTGCGGCTGCGAATATCCCATTTCCTAAGGCTTGTTCACATGGAAGCAGAAAAGACGGCGTGAGACAAAACACGCCGTCTTTTCCGCTTTCCTCGAACCACTCATTCCGGGAAGCTTTATTTTTTATTCCACGCTCCGCGTCTGTAGAAAATCACAGACAGAACCATGGCAATCGTCCAGCCGATGGGCCAGGCACACCAGATGCCGAGCGTTCCAAAGGGACCGGAAAGGACCTCTGCAAGGACCACACGAAGGATAAGGTCCGTAAACGTCGCAACCATGAATTGCTTCATCATTCCTGCTCCCCGCAGGATGCCGTCGGACACCAGCTTTGCAGACACCACAAAGTAGAAGGGCGACAGGATGCGCAGGAATTGAATGCCCACCTGCATGGCCGTGCCTGTGGTATCGTCCAGAAAGATCCGCAGCAATACGCCTCCTGCCAGCAGATACAGCGCCACCAGAGGCACACACAACAGCCACACCAGCTTGAGCCCGGCCCCGAAGCCCTGACGGACACGCTCCGGCTTTTCCGCACCTATGTTCTGGGCGGTATAGTTGGAAATGCCGTTGCCAAGGGTGGTGAAGGAGGTGATCACCAGATTGTTCATCTTCACCGCGGCAGAATAGCCCGCCATAACGCTGGAACCGAAGGTATTGATAACGCCCTGGATGACGATATTGCCAACGGAAATAAAGCTCTGCTGCAGAATGCTGGGAACCGCCACAACGGCGATTTTCTTGAACAGCGTCCAGGAGAACAGCGCCGGTTTTTTCTCCGCTTCAATGGTCCGGAACCGCCGGAACACCACAACCAGCGCCAGCACGCAGCTGACGCCCTGGCACAGGAAGGTTGCCCAGGCCACACCTGCCACGCCCATTTTGAAGGCCGTCACAAAGAGGATATCCACGGCGATATTGGAAAGGGACGATGCTGCCAGAAAATAGAAGGGCGTTTTCGAATCTCCCAACGCGGAGAAAATTCCCGTTGCCACATTGTAGTAGAACACAAAGGGCAGACCCAGAATGTAAATATCCAAGTAGAGCTTGGAGTCCGGGAGAATATCCTCCGGGGTGTTGATCAGCTGCAGAAGATCCGTGCACAGCAGCGTGCCCAAGCCCATCAGGAGCAGACACACCACGCCGCTGGAAATCAGGGTCGTATAGACGGCGGTTTTCAAATCCGCCATCCGTTTTGCGCCAAACAGCTGGGAGACAATGACGGAACAGCCAATGTTGCAGCCGAAGGCGAAGGCGATAAAGATCAGCGTGATCTCATAGCTGTTGCCCACGGCTGCCAGAGCGTTTTCACCAACGAATTTGCCTGCCACAAAGCTATCCGCCAGGTTGTAAAGCTGCTGGAAAATGATGCTGCCGAACAGCGGCAGGCAGAACCGCCACAGCACCGACTCAGGCTTCCCGACCGTCAGATCCTTATTCATGGGTCTTCGCCTCCAGTTTCTTTTTCAGCAGCGCCACGATCATATCCGCGCAGCCTTCAATGCCCAGGGCGCTTGTGCAGAGCATGGCATCATAGCTCTCCGGCTTGCCCCACTCGGTCATGGAATAGAAATTGAAATAATGCCTGCGCATCCGGTTGATGCGTTCCATCCGCTCCCGGGCTTTCCGCTCCGTCAGGCCGTTGCGCTGGGCGATTCGCGCCACACAATCCGCTTCGTTTGCATACAGGAAAACGGAGAGCGCATTTTTTCGATCCGAAAGAATGGAAGAGGCGCAGCGGCCAATGATCACCGCAGATTCCCGGTCCGCAATGGACACAATTGCCTGCTTCTCAGCGCCGTAGGCATTCTCTCCGGCAGAATAGAACACACCGGCCATATTTGCCTCGTCTGCAAACGTGTTTCCGCTGAAGGGCAGCAGAACCTCTGTCAACCGCTCTTCATTGTTTTTCAGAAAGGTTTCGTCCATGCCGCTCTTTCGGGCAGCCTCCTGAATCAAAAGCTTATCATAGCAGGTGACGCCAAGCTTCTCAGCCACCAGCGCACCAACCTCCCGGCCGCCGCTGCCGTATTGACGTCCAATGCAAACTGTATACTTTTCGTCCATATTTCTCTGGCTTCCTCTCTTTTTTGTGTCTCTTGACACCCAATTACCGGTGTAGTATAATCCTCAAATAGAAATATGTAAAATACATATATTAGATATTGGAAATACTAAATTGACATGGAGCAACCAATATGGAAATTTCTCTCGACTACTACCGCGTGTTCTATCATACCGCCCGATGCGGGAGCATCACCCGTGCCGCAGAGCTGCTCTACTCCAACCAGCCCAATGTGACCCGGGTCATCAAGCTGCTGGAAAGTGAGCTTGGCTGTCAGCTGTTTTCCAGGACCAACCGGGGCGTACGGCTGACACCGGAGGGGGAACGGCTCTATGCCCATGTAGAGCCCGCCATGGCTCACCTGGAGGCTGCCCAGCGGGAGCTTACCATGGAACGGGAGCTGCAAAGCGGCACACTCTCTATCGGCGCCAGTGAGGTGGCTCTGCGGTGCCTGCTGTTGCCGGTGCTGAAGCAGTTCCGGCGGCACTATCCGGGGGTGCAAATCCGTGTATCCAACCACTCCACGCCCCAGGCCATTGCCGCGCTCCAGGAAGGTCTGGTGGACTTTGCACTGGTGACGACCCCCTTGGAGCTTGGAAAGGATATGGCTCTGCAAACGCTGAAAACCGTGCGGGAGGTTCCGGTCTGCGGACCCGGTCTGAATTGCCCGGACACCCTGTCGCCGGAGGACCTGTGCCGGTATCCCCTGGTCTGCCTGGGCCGGGACACCATGAGCTACCGGTTTTACGAGGAATGGTTCCGCAAGCTCTCCCTCCCCTTCCAGCCCGTCATTGAGGCAGCAACGGCAGACCAGATCCTGCCCATGGCTGCCAGCGATCTCGGCATAGGCTTTGTGCCGGAGGAATTCCTGACAGGGAACCAGGATGTCCGCATATTGTCCCTATCCGTCCCCGAACCCCAACGAAATATCTGTCTTGTCAGCCGGACCGGACAGCCCTTGCGCATCGCCGCCCAGGAATTCAAACACATCTTGCAGGAACATATATCCCTATAAAAGGAGTAGGAAAATAATGCTTGACAAACGAGCCTCTATCGTGTATGATGTTGTCAGTTAGCAAAGGCTAACCGACATATACCAAGGATGGTTGTCCCATCACGAACACAGGAGGTTCGACTTATGGAAATCTTGCAAACACTCTCCGCTGTCAATGCCCTTACAGCGATTACACTCATTTTTGTTGGTGTCGTTTTTACCCGACATACCCTGCGTCGGATCGTCCTGCACAAGGAGACGCGCCATGTCTGAGGAGCTGCTGGTGCGCAATTGCGCCCCTACCCTCGCAGGGCTGAAAACAGCCAGTCTCTTCAACTGTCCCTATGAAAGCCGGGAGGAGCTGCTGAGCTCTCTTCGGCAGCTGAACCGCCGATTGGGTCCAAAGGGCGTCCGGGCGATCCCGCTGCGATTTTCCGAAAAGCGGGCGCTGGTCTATCTCTACCGCCCTGCCAGATTGGAGCAGGACCTTTCCGCCAACGCCAGTGCAGCCCTGCTCCGCCAGTGCGGCTACACCAGCTGCCAGAGTGGAAAGTGCCTGACGTCTCTGGCCCGGAAGCTCCGGCAGCAAGGAGAATTTCCCCACGAAATCGGCCTGTTTCTCGGCTATCCGGCAGCAGATGTCCGGGGCTTTCTGGAGCAGCGGCCCTGCAAATGCGTGGGCTGCTGGCGGGTATACGAAAACGAGGATCAGGCGCAGAAGACCTTTGCTCTCTACAGAAAGTGCACCGGCATCTACTGTCAGCAGCTGGCAAAAGGCACAAACATTGAACGACTCACCGTAGCCGGTTGAGTGATAAGAAAGGATTTGAAAAGAATGAAAATTGCAGTTGTTTATTGGAGCAGCACCGGAAATACCGAGGCCATGGCCCAGGCCGTTGCCGAAGGTGCGCGGAAAGCAGGCGCTTCCGCCGAGCTGTTTACCGCCACGGAATTTGACGGCGGCAAGGTGGATGCCTTCGATGCCATTGCCTTTGGCTGCCCCGCCATGGGTGCGGAAGAGCTGGAGGACAGCGAATTTGCCCCCATGTTCGAGAGCTGTGAAAGCAAGCTCTCCGGCAAGAAAATCGCCCTGTTCGGCTCCTATGGCTGGGGTGACGGCGAATGGATGCGCACCTGGGAGGATACCTGCCGGAATGACGGTGCAAGTCTGGTCTGCGACAGCGTCATCTGCCAGGAAGTCCCCGACGACGACGCTCTGAATGCCTGCCGCAGCCTGGGTGAGGCTCTGGCGTAAAGATGCTAAACACTCTGCGATTGGACGCCTATTGCCGAAATACCTCCTAATATTTCTTTTCTGTTGCCATATTGCAGAGTTTTCTCTCGGCTGCCCTGATCCCCGGGCAGCCGATTTATGCTGTCGAAAAACCCCTTGCGGGCTTTTCCGACAAGTTTTTGCAGTCCGCTGCGCGCATAATTTGTGCGCCTGCGGCACACAAATTCTACACTCCGCAGCCTGAGAAGTATTTTCTGTCAGGTACACGCCCCGACAGAAAATGATTTGATTTTATTTGGCGGCTTACGCCGCCAAACTCTGCGAGGCTTTTTGGGCAAGCTGCCTCGGCTGCCCTGATCCCCGGGCAGCCGATTTTTGAACCATTCAACAAACGTTTTATGGTTTTTTGTCCAAAAACAGCTGTGCATCCGTATTTTTCTGTGAAAAAGGTAAAGAATCTTTGTGCAATGTGCTGTGCTATGCGTCGCTTGACTGTGGATTTTCTCTTTGATTCTCCAATTTTTTGAAAATCGTTGGAAAGTCTTATTCTTTTTACTTGATTTCCTAACAATTATCTGTATAATGGTAGAAAGAATCGCCAATGAAAGGAGGCTTGTTCCATGAAAAAGATCATCTGCAAGAAAGAGTACGATACCGAAACCGCTACCCTGATCCATAAGTTCACCAGCGGCGCTCTGGGTGATCCTGCCGGTTACGAGGAGAACCTGTACCAGACCGAAGGCGGCCTGTACTTCCTGTATGTCGCCGGCGGCGAAGCTTCTCCCTACCCCAATGAGGACATTCTTCGGCTGGCGAAAACCAAGGTCAAAGAGTGGACCGAAAAGCACTGATCCCAGACTCTCGAAGGCCCTGATCATCAGGGCCTTTCTTCTTAGGTATTTTTATGAAAAAAACAAGCATTTTCCTGATTTTACTTCTGATCTGTCTCTCTCTCGGCGGCTGTGCCGGGAAGCCGGAGGCAACCGACATTGCCGCCGCCACCCTGCCGGTCTATGAATTCACCCAGGCCCTCTGTCAGGGAACGGACCTGACGGTTGGGCGGCTGATCTCAGAGCCCGTCTCCTGCCTGCATGACTACTCCCTGAACGTGAACCAGGTCCGTCAGGCGGAGAGTGCCGATCTCATCATTCTCTCCGGTGCAGGGCTGGAGGAATTTATGGAGGACATCCTCGCCGGGAAAACCTCTGTAGATGCCTCTCAGGGAATTTCCCTGCTGGAAGGGGAAGCCCACGACCACGACGGACATGATCATGGAGAGGACCACACCCATGAGGCTCACGAGGACGAGCACCACCACGAGGACGATCCCCACATCTGGCTCTCCCCTGCCAACGCCAAAATCATGGCCGCCAACATCTGCACCGGTCTGTCCGATCGTTACCCCCAATGGAAAACGGTTTTCTCCACCAATCTGGACGACCTGCTTTCCAGGCTGGATGCCCTGGAGCAATACGGCCAGGATCACCTGTCCCAGCTCTCCTGCCGGGAGCTGATCACCTTCCACGATGGCTTTGCCTACTTCGCCCAGGCCTTTGACCTGGAAATTCTGGCGGCAGTGGAGGAGGAATCCGGCAGCGAGGCCTCTGCCAAGGAACTGATCGAATTGATCCGTCTGGCCCGGGAGCATCAGCTTCCCGCCATCTTTGTAGAGCAGAACGGCAGCACCTCCGCCGCCGACATTCTCTCCCGGGAAACCGGCGCAAAAACCTACGTGCTGGATATGGCCATGGCCGGAGACAGCTATTTTGAAGCCATGTACCGCAACATCGACACTGTCAAGGAGGCTCTCGGATGAGCGAACTGCATTATAATGACTGCGGCCATGCCTGCTGCCTGCGGGTGGAGAATCTGGCCGTCACCATCGGCGGCAGTCAGATCCTGAAGGACATGAATCTGCATGTCCACTGCGGCGAAATGGTGGCCCTGATTGGCCCCAACGGCGCAGGCAAGAGTACCTTTCTGAAAGCCATTCTGGGCCAGCGGGCTTACACCGGCATGATTGCCTTTTCCGAGCCCGGAAAGCGCAGCCACAAGCCCCGCATCGGCTATGTTCCCCAGAGCCCTGCTTTTGACCCCAGCGAACCGCTGAGCGTTGCAGATCTGTTCGCCTGCTGTATGTCCAAGCGCCCAGCCTTTCTGGGCATTTCCAAGGCCATGGATGAAACCATCCGGATCTGCCTGGACAGGGTTCACGGCGTTGACCTGATCCACAAACGGGTAGGCACCCTCTCCGGCGGCGAATTGCAGCGGGTGCTCCTGGCCCTGGCCCTGGAGCCCATGCCCAATATTCTGATTCTGGACGAGCCCCTGTCCGGCGTGGACGCCGAGGGCATGACCACTCTGATGGACATGCTGGACGAAATTCGGAAAAACTATGACCTGTCCATTCTCATGACCACCCACGACTTTTCCCTGCTGCCCAGATATGCAGACCAGGTGGTCCTCATCGACGGCGGCATCCGGGCCAAAGGAACCGCCCAGGAGGTTCTGTCCTCAGATGCCTTTCAGGCCATTTTCCACATGAAAGGAGGGTCTCTATGAGCCTCTGGTACGCCATCTGTGACGCGCTCCCCCTGGAAATGCTCCACTGGGACTTTATGAAAAACGCACTTCTTGCCCTGCTGCTCATGGCACCGCTGTTCGGCATTCTCTCCACCATGATCGTCACCGGCCATATGAGCTTCTTTTCCGACGCCCTGGGGCACTCCGCCTTTACGGGCATTGCTCTTGGGTCCCTCTTCGGTATTGCCGCGCCCACCTGGGCCGCGGTAGCATTCAGCGTCTTCTTCGCCCTACTGTTCTCCTATCTCCGCCGGGACAGCAACCAGGCGGCGGATACACTGATTGGCGTCTTCTCCAGTGCCGCTGTGGCTCTGGGCATTCTGGTTGCCACCATGGGCGGCGGCAGCTTCACAAAATACAATAAGTATCTGGTTGGCGATGTGCTGTCCATCACCCCCGGTGAAATTGGGATGCTGGCCATTGTCCTGCTGGCGGTTCTGGTCTTCTGGTGCCTGTACGCCAACCGGCTGACCCTGACGGCAGTGCACCCCCAGCTGGCCTCCTCCCGGGGCATTCCCGTGGCGCTGTCCCAAACACTGTTTACCGTAACCATTGCGGTTGTGGTGACCCTGTCCATTTCCAGCATGGGCCTGCTGATCCTCAATTCCCTGCTGGTGCTGCCGGGGGCGGCCTCCCGGAATATCTCCCGGAACCAGAAGCAGTACCATCTGTATTCCGTGCTCTTTGCCCTGGTGTCCGGTATTGTGGGCCTGAGTATCTCCTACAGTTTCGGCTGCTCTGCAGGCGCGGCCATTAGCCTGGTGCTCACCGTTTTCTATGCCCTTACCTTTGCTTTTCGCGGGAGAAACGCCTGATGGAGACCATGGAAATGCACCCGATTGCTCATATGCGCAGCGATTTTCCCACGAAATTCGGCATTCCCAGGCAGAGCGGACTGGTGGAGGAGCTGCGGTCCATGATCGTCTTCGAGCCGGAGTATCGCAGTGAGGATGCTCTGCGGGGCATCGAGGACTTCTCCCACCTGTGGCTCATCTGGCAGTTTTCCCAGGCAGTCCGGGAAGGCTGGTCTCCTACCGTGCGGCCCCCCCGGCTGGGCGGAAACACCCGCATGGGCGTCTTTGCCACCCGGTCCCCCTTCCGGCCTAACAACCTGGGGCTCTCCTGCGTCCGTCTGCTGGAGGTGAAGCACACCCAGCAGTACGGGACGGTGCTCATTGTCGGCGGTGCGGACCTGCTGGACGGCACCCCAATCTTCGACATCAAGCCCTATATTCCCTATTCCGACAGCCGCCCCGAGGCTGCCGGCGGCTTCACAGACCGGGTAGGCGATTTTCTTTTGGACGTAAAGTTCCCCCAGGAACTTCTGGAAAAGCTGCCTGCCGACAAGCAGGCGGCCGCTGTGGGCGTTCTTTCTCATGATCCCCGGCCCTCCTATCAGCGAAAGCCAGGAAGGGTTTACGGGCTGAACTTCGCCGGATTCGACATCCGCTTCACAGTAGAGGACGCCGTTCTCACCGTTCAAAGCGTTGAAAAGCAGAGTTAAGCATCCACTGCCATTGCCTGGCGGCAATGGCAGTGTTTTATATCGGGAACTCTGCCCAGTCCAGATCCTTATATGGGTACACCCGCTCCCAGCCCCGGTCGGTTTTCCGGTAGCTGCTGCGGTGGGCAGATAAAAGCCGGACCAGCTGGTAAACATCGATCCATATTTCGCTGTTGCACTCCTTCTGGCTCTCGTCAAAGATCAGCTCCAGGCCAAAGTGCAGATGCACCACCTCGATATTGTTCACATTTTCCTTGTCTGAATAGCCGGACCTTCCCATGAAGCCGATGAGCTGCCCGGCATCCACCTGGTCCCCAATTTCCAGGCCGGAAGCAAAGGGACGGTCTTTTTGCAGGTGGGCATAGTAATAATACCGCTTTCCGTCAAAGGAACGGATGCCCACCCGCCAGCCGCCGTAACGGTTCCATCCCATGGCTTCCACGATTCCGCCTTCCACAGCTACGATTGGCGTTCCCAGGCCGCCCATGAGATCATTGCCCAGATGCTTGCGCTTGAAGCCGAAGCTTCTGCCAACGCCAAAATCATCGCAATGGCTGTAGCCGTAGCCCGCCGCAATGGGCGAAAAGGTCTTCAGGCCGTATTGCGGGACCCATTGGCCATCCTTGAAAATGGCGTAGCTTCCAACCAGCCCACCCAGAGCGGCGGAGTAGGCCTCATAATAATAGGCATAGTATTTCCCCAGCTCCCCTGCTGCCTCCTCGGGGGAAACATCCCCTTCCAGGTCCTTTGCGGCCTTTTTCACGGCAGACAGCGGGCATTTTCCCCCTGTGCGGCAGGCTGCCAGAGCCAAAATCTCGATCCAGCTCAGGTGCTTCTCCTGCTCTGCCGTGCGGATATCCTGCTGCATGGCATAGGCCATGGATTCCGTGCTCACATCAAAGTCCACCCAACGGATGGGTTCTGCCCTCACGGGCAGGACCAAGGCAAGGCCCGCCAAAAGGCATGCAAAAAGCCGTTTCACATCTGTCACCTCTCTTGGCTAGGATGTGAAACGGCGCTTTTCTTATCCGCGCATTTTACTGCAAATCTCTGGAAATTTCCTTGGCGACCCGGTAAATATCCTCCATGGTGGTCAAAGAAGAAATCTGCTGCTTATAAAATCCGCTATGGCTGACGCCCCGGAGATACCAGGCAAAGTGCTTCCTCGCCTCCAGACAGGCTACGTGCTCCCCGTGGTCCTGCTCCGCAAGCTGAAACTGCTCCACCGCTACGGCAATGCGGTCTCTCAAAACAGGCCGCTGGGGAATCTCCTCCCCGGCCATGGCAGCCTTCACCTGCTGGAAAACCCAGGGATCTCCAAAGCAGCTGCGGCCGATCATCAGCCCATCGGCCCCGGTCCATTTGGCGCAGCGCAGCGCAGCCTCCGGACCAGTGATGTCTCCGTTGGCGATAACGGGAATGGACAGCTGGGCCTTGACCTTGCGAATCATATCCCAGTCGGCAACGCCGGAATAAAGCTGGCTGCGGGTTCTGCCATGGACCGTCACCATGGCGGCCCCAGCGTCCTCCATCCGTTTCGTAAATTCCAAAACGTTGATGCTCCCCTTATCCCAGCCCAGGCGGCATTTTACCGTCACCGGCACGTTAACAGCCTTTCCAACGGCCTCCACAATTTTCTGGGCCAGCTCCGGCGTGCGCATCAGGCCGCTGCCGTCGCCGGAATTGGCGATTTTCGGCATGGGACAGCCCATGTTGATATCCAAAAAGTCGCAGCCGGAAATTTCCAGCGCCAACCGGGCTCCCTGGGCCATGATTTCCGGGTCATTGCCAAAAATCTGAGCACCGCAGAGACTCCCCTCGTTTTTTCGCAAAAGCTTGGCCGTTTTCTGGTCCTTATAGACCAGGGCCCGGGAGGAGACCATCTCCGTCACCGTAACCCCGGCTCCCAGCCTTGCACAGACCGTCCGAAAGGCCCAATCCGTCACCCCCGCCATAGGGGCAAGAAACAGGGGGTTTTCAACCGATAAATTTCCGATTTGCATAGATTCTCTCTCTTTCTAAGGGATTGCTTATCTCAGAATGGCACTCAGCGCCCAGGCCGCACCTGTCAGCAAAGAGCCGCAGAGCGCCCAGAAAAGGGCATACAGGGGTCTATATCGCTTTCTGCCGCCACGCATGACCTGGCGAGCCTCTTTTAGCAGTGCCTCATCGCTGACGCCTTCTGAAACAGCGTTGTCTTTTAAAATAAAAATTGCCTGGTCAAACAGCTCCGTGCCCGGTCCGGGCACCAGGATCACCTGACGGGAAATGCCTTTTACCATATTTCTTCCTCCTTTTCATGACGGAGAAAGCTTTTCCCTTTTTTCTGGAAATTATTCCCTTGCACCTTATTCCTGCTCCTTTGGCCGCTTGTAGCGGCCGTGGGGCTCCCAGGCCTCCAGGGGGTAGCGCTGCATGGCACCAAAAATACGCTCCTTCAAATCCGGATAGGTCTTCGCCAGATCGTATATCAGATCCTTGATTTCCTCCCGCTTGGTGTGTTTATCCACCGGACAGCGATTCTGAAGTACCGGCAAATTCTCCCGCTCAGCAAAGGCGGCTACGGTCTTTTCGTGGATGTAGAGCATCGGGCGGATCTGGGTAATTCCGGTTCTGTCCAGATGGGTGACCGGCTGGAAGCAGCTGATCCGGCCCTCGTAAATCAGACTCATGAGAAAGGTTTCCACGGCATCGTCATAGTGGTGGCCCAGGGCAAGCTTATGAAAGCCCTTATCCACCAGCGCCTGATTCAACGCGCCCCGGCGCATTTTGGAGCACATAGAGCAGGGGTTCTTTTCCTTCCGATAGTCGAAGATAATGGGGCCGATCTCCGTTTTCACAACGGTATAGGGCACATCCAGTTCTTTGCACAGCTGCGCGATTTCCGTATAATCCATGCCAAGGCCCATATCGATGGTGATTGCCTCCAGCTGGAAATTCTTATTATGATAGCTCCGCAGCGCCGCCAGAAGCTTCAAAAGCACCAGAGAATCCTTTCCTCCGGAGACGCCTACGGCGACTTTATCTCCGTCTTCGATCATGGAATAGTCTTCCACACACCTGCGAACCAGGCCGACAAGTTTCTGCATTTTTGAGATTTCCTCCTAAAACAGGCAAATTAGGTAAGTGAGCATTTAAGAGAATTCAAGAGTATTTCAGCGATTTTGAGAGATTACATTGCATTGCATAAAAATCTTCGGAAAAGGTGTTGACATTTGAATTTTCTTATGGTATAAATGCTAAGCAGTTTGAAGATATTGTACTTCAAACACATGAGAATGTCAAAATATTTTACCAAAAAATTGGAGGAACCCATATGTCCACTACCCTCGCCAAGAAGGAGACCGTGGTGCGCAAGTGGTATATCATCGATGCAGCCGGCAAGCCCCTGGGCCGTACCGCTGTGATCGCTGCTAACCTGCTGCGCGGCAAGCACAAGGTCGATTTTACTCCCAACGTTGATTGCGGAGACAACGTCATCATCATCAACACTGACAAGGCTGTTCTGACCGGCAAGAAGCCCGAGCAGAAGGTCTACTATCGCGTGTCCGGCTGGATCGGCGGTCTGAAGGAAACCAAGGCCCGCACCATGATGGAGAACCGTTCCGACTACGCTATGGAAGTCGCCGTCAAGGGCATGCTGCCCAAGAACACTCTGGGCCGCAACTGCATGACCCGTCTGCACCTGTACAAGGGTGCTGAGCATCCTCATGCTGCCCAGAAGCCCGAAGCCTGGACTCTGGACTAATTGGAGGTAACACAGAATGTACGAGAGCAAGAAGAAGTATTTTTACGGCACTGGCCGTCGTAAGTCCAGTGTTGCCCGCGTTCGCGTTTACGAGAACGGCACCGGCTCCATCATCATCAATGGCCGCGACATCAACGACTACTTCGGTCTGGAGACCCTGAAGCTGGTCGTCCGTCAGCCCCTGGTCACCACCGAGCTGGTTGACAAGGTCGACGTGGTTGTTTCCGTCTGCGGCGGCGGCGTTTCCGGCCAGGCCGGCGCTATCCGTCACGGCATCGCCCGCGCCCTGCTGACTGTCAACCCCGAGTACCGCGCTTCCCTGAAGGCCGCTGGTTTCCTGACCCGTGACCCCAGAATGAAGGAAAGAAAGAAGTACGGTCTCAAAGCAGCACGTCGCGCTCCGCAGTTCAGCAAGCGATAATCGACTGCTCAGACTATATCAAAAT
>ERZ773116.1417-NODE-1417-length-22375-cov-35.370520_pt1 | contig 22375 bp, 16 predicted proteins | sample MGYA00580563_ERZ773116 | MGnify/ENA primary metagenome ERZ773116 (study PRJEB29015, sample SAMEA2737864) | human gut metagenome | biome: human gut; feature: human-associated habitat; material: faeces | place: China | collected 2012 ... | reverse complement strand
CCGATAAATACGGGTTCCATCGGCATTAAAACCAACACGAAATGTCCTATAAGCCAAATTTTCCCAACAAAAAAGACTCCCGAAGGAGTCTCTTTTGGGTTTTAATTAGAAGGAGTAGTTGAGTTCTACGCCCCATGCGTCGTCCGGATCATCGACTTTGTTGTTGAATGCGCCGTCTGCTTTGCCTGCGAAGTTGTAGTAAGCGTCAAGTTCTACGTTCTTCTGAACTGCTACGCCTGCACGTGCTACCCAGAACTTCACGTCTGCGCCATTTTCCATGCCGTAGTCGAGCTGATCGGTCAGGTCGAGAGCAGAGTTGCCGAGTGCATAGGAGCCCCAGTCAGCGTCTACATAGTGAACGCCGAGTGTCCAGGTGCCTGGTTTTTCAACGTCAACTGCGCCGTAGGTAAGACCAGCAGTCCAAAGAGCTGCATGGCCCAGGCCGTGGTTGAGGCGGGTCTGTACATAGTCGCCGTCGAGTGCGAAGTTGCCGCCGAGGTCGATGCTGGTGCCTGCGCCCCAGACATTAGCCTTAGCTCCTGCAGCGCCCCATTCTTTAGCTTTATCGCCATTCAGTTTATGGGTTGGCTTCAGATAGAAAGCGGAAACGTCAGCACGGCCGCCGAGGTGTCCGGTCAGTTTTGCATACCAGTTTTCGGTATCTTTCTTAGCGCCGTAGAAGTTGGAACTATCTTCATCATCACCAACTGCATAGTTTTCAGCAGCAGATGTCAGATAGCCGTAGCCGCCTTCGATGCCGAAGGAACCGTTGTCCCAGCCTGCGGAAATGCCGTCATAAATGCCGTCTTCATCCCAGAATACGCCGGTCTGATCAAGAGCTACGCCCTGACGGCCGATGGATACGTGGGTGGCATCATTTGGTGTCCACAGTGCGAAGATGCGGTCCATGGTGACGTCCTTGTCATCGCTGTCTTTGAAGTCCATTTCGGAAACAAGACGGCCGTTGACGGATACTTCATCATTGACCTGGCCGGATACGTTGATTCTCATACGGCCTGTCCATGCATCGCTCTTTGCATTGTCAGAGTCAATGTTTCTCTGGTACTGCATACGAGCATCACCGGACCATGCGAGGTTGCCAACTTTCTTTTCGAGGTTGGATACGCGAACACCCAGGTTTGCGAGTTCGTCAGCATATTCGCCAGCGAGTTTGTCCAGAGTTGCACGCTGCTGCGCATTCAGCTGATCTTCCTTAGCGAGCATGCGGGCAATGATCTGCGCCATTTCATAACGGGTGATGTTTCTTTCGCCTTTGAAGGTGCCATCCGGATAGCCTTCAACGACGCCCTGTTCGGACAGGGATTCTACTGCCTGATAGGCCCAGTCATTCGGGGTCACATCAGAGAATGGGTTTGCTGCGTATGCGGATACGCCAGCGGAAAGTGCTGCGACAGCAGCGATTGCGAGAATCTTTTTCATGCTTCTCTCCTCTAAAAGTAAACTCGTCCCGAGTATATTTCAGGAGAAGACTTGCTCGAGTGACCGTGTTTCCTCTGCTGCTTCCCCTGTTCCCTTGGCGGCCTTGCGGGACATTCTAAGCCGCCATATATAAAATAGCACAATTATTAGAGCTTAACAATTGAATTATTAGCAATATATTATTTTTGTATTGAAATTCATTATTTGTATAATTATATATCATTAATTTATTATGAGTGGATCATGATTTAAGGCCGCTTTCTGTTTTAGGAGTACCTTTATATTATATGCGGTATCCTAAATACTTATATTTGACGCACCTATTCTAACATACTGGTCATACCATGTAAAAATGATTTTTATCTATATTTATGTTATTAGATTTTGGGAGTTAGAGCGTGGAAAAAGAGGGAAACCGGGCAACGTGAAAACCAGGAAACTAGGAAACCAGGAAAAACCTTACAATCAGCCTGCTGCGTGGTAATCAACCCTATCCGACCTTTTTCGAAAATGAACCCCTTTCGGCGCATCCGCGCCACTTTCCCCTGACGGGGACAGCTAAACCTCGCTCCGCTCGCGGAACCTTTTTATAAAAACCAATGAATACTACACCCCTTTCTGCCGCATTCGCGGCAGCCTTCCCCGACGGGCAGGTCAAAACCTTCCGCCATCATTCTTGCCGATATTATCAACGGTGATTTAAATGCGTATCTTATTTTACGCCGCATTATCACTATCTTCTTATTCCCGCATTTTCGCAACAAAAAAAGACCGGATTTCTCCGGTCTCTGTTTGTTAAGCGTTTGCGCTTCTGAGTTTTTCTTTGAATGCTCTGTCTTTTCCTGTAGCACGGCAGTCGCGGCAGTAGCCGTAGATTTCTACTCTTGGTTCTGCTGCTTCGAAGCCATATTCTTCGTCAAGGACTTCTGCGTAGTCGGACTGCAGTCCTACGTCTACCGGGAAAATCCTGTGACAGGAGAGGCAGACCGCATGATGGGAAGGAGTTCCGTGCGCGTATTCGTAGCGGATCAGGCCATCAGCCAGCATGGTGGAACGAAGCAGTAAGCCGTTTTCAGCAAGAGCTTCACAGTTTCTGTACACGGTGGACAGGGACAGACGCATGTCCTTTCCACGAACGGCTTCATATACTTCTCCTGCTGTGAGGGGCAGGCTCTTTTCCAGCACTTTCAGAATCATTACACGTGCTTTCGTCCTTTTTAAATGCTTTTTCACTAAAATTTCTTCAAAGCTTCCCATAGCGGCTCCTTGTTTCTTGTTAATCAGGGTTTCTCAAAAATTCAGCAAACTATTTGTATGTTTTTGGTTTTAAATTATATAGTATGCTATACATTTCATATTATAAGGTCTTTTTCCGTTTTTTCAAGTTTTTTCTTGCGTTTTTACATACACTCAATAAAAGTTGTTAGAAAAAACCGCGCTGGGGACGCGGATTTCTTCTTCACGGAATACCTTGAAATGAAAAAAGAGGATGCAGAAGGATTTCCCCTCCGCATCCTCTGTCTTCCGTTCTGCTTACTGCAGTTCGTACTGATAGTCTTCGCGGAGGACGCGGATAGCGCCTTCGTCGCCTTTCATGGCAGCTTTGATGAGCCAGGCCATGGCCTCTTTCTCATCTTTTTCGCAGCCTTCACCGGCGGAGAGTGCATAGCCGTAGTGGGCCATTCCGAAGGCATCGCCTTCTTCAGCGGCTTTCTTATACCAGGAAACAGCTTTTGCAATGTCTGATTTTACGCCAATGCCGGCTTCAAGGCAAAGCCCCATTGCGGAATACGCAGCAATGATTCCGTTTTTTGCTGCTTTCTCATAGCATGCATATGCTTCTTCCTGATGCTTGCCTGTTCTGGCATAGGCATCGCCCAGGCGGTAGTAGACGTCCTTGTCGCCGAGTTCTTCGGCTTCCTTTGCCATGGCTTTCGCCTTTTCCTCATCGACTACGCCGGCCTGTCCGGTGACGTATTCAGCGCAGGATACGGCGAGGAATACGCGAAGTGTGGCATCGCCGTCAGGGTCGCCCATTTCGCGGCCCTTCCTGATCCACATTTCCGCAGCAGCCAGGTCCTTGCGGACACTGGTTCCCTGCGCATAGAAGAGACCGGTCATCAGCATGGCGGCGGTGTCGCCCCTTTCGGCTGCCAGGAGGTAGTACTGGAATGCCTTTTCAGGACTGACACGGCCAAGCATGCCTTCGTCGTAGAGTTTTCCCAGAAGGGATGCAGCTTCGGCGCTTCCGTCGTCGCTTGCGCGTTCAAGGGAGCGTCTTGCCTTTCTCGGGTTCGGCTTTCCGCCATTGATGCCCTTCATGTACATTCTGCCCAGAAGAAGGTTGGCACGGGAAATATCGTAACTGGACGCGATCTTCCAGCAATTTTCCGCTTTCACTTCGTCCTTGGAGACGCCTTCTCCCTTTTCCAGCTTTTCACCGATCTGGCAGATTTCCTCGGCCGCTTCTTTGGCTCCGAGATTGGCGGCTTTCCTAAAGTAGGTGACAGCATCATCGATACTGCCGGTATGGAGGCAGTCCTGCCCCATCGAGTAGTAATATTCCATCATTCTATCTGATGCCATTTGTTCCGCTCCTTTTCTTCTTGAAAGTATCGCTCCCGCCTTTTCCGGATTGACCGCTCCTGCCAGAAAAAATGTATTGGCAAGGCGGCTGAGGGGGTCCCCCAGCCGCCGAATCGCCAGTGATTCTTATACCGTGATGAAATTGGCTTTGCAGAAAAAGTCAAAAGCAAATCGCTTGCAGCCTGCTCATGCAGGTCTTTTTATTATCTGAATTCCTTGCAGAGGTCTTCGAAGAGTTCTGCAGATGGTTTTTCTACGTGGTCGATCAGGCGTACGTCCTTGGACGGTACGATGTCGCCGAAAGCAACGGAGTCCTTTTCTTCGTAGATGACGCCGGTCACGAGGCTGTTCGTTTCGCCGAGCAGTCTGTATGCAGCTGCTTTGCTGGACGGATCATGATCCGGTGCTACGTCTTCCATCTTGACAAGGTGTTCATTGTACCACTGAACGGTGTTCAGGTGGTTGAATGTAACGCATGGTGTGAAGATGTTGACATAGGAGAAACCTTTATGGTCGACAGCTCTTTCGATGACGTTGATCATGGTCTTGCTGTCGATAGCATAAGCCTGTGCTACGAAGGTAGCGCCGGCAGCCAGTGCCATAGCCGGAGCATCGAGCGGAGTCAGCGGGTTGCCGTCCGGGGTTGTCTTGGTGACGAAGCCCTTATCGGAAGCCGGAGACGTCTGGCCCTTTGTCAGGCCGTATACCTGGTTATCGAATACGAGGTATGTGATGTCCATATTTCTCTTGATCGCATGCATAGCATGGCCCAGGCCGATGGCGTAGGAGTCGCCGTCGCCGGAGCAGACGATCATGTGCTGATCCTTGTTAGCACATTTGATGCCCTGTGCGAAAGGAAGAGCTCTGCCATGCGTCGTGTGGGCGCCATAGCAGTACTGATAGCCGCCGATACGGGAGGAGCAGCCGATGCCGGAAATCAGTGTGATATCCTCATTGGCCCAGCCCTTCTTGGCGCATACAGCGGAGATGGCGTTCTGAATGCCATAGTCGCCGCAGCCGGGGCACCAGTTCGGTACGATTGTATTTTTATAATCTCTCGGTGAAGCCATATCAGTATACCTCCTCAGCTTTCTTTACAATCGTGGATGCCAGGAACGGAGTTCCGTCATACTGCAGGAGAGACAGGAGCTTGTCGTGGCAGGCGAAATTGATGGCGAAAAGTTCATGCAGCTGTGCGGTGAGGTCTTCTTCTACGATGAGGACCTTCTTTGCGCCATTGATGTAAGGAGCGAGCGCTTCGGTCGGGAATGGAGAGAGAAGTCTGAGCTGGAGGTGGTTGACCTTCTTGCCCTGAGCTTCCAGTTCTTCACGAGCTTCTTCGATTGCGCCGTTTGTGGAGGTGACGCCGATCAGGAGCAGATCGCAGTCGGTATCTTCATGAGCCACGGTGAATGGCTGGATAGCTTTAGCCACACCAGCGAATTTCCTGTGACGTTTGTTCATTTCCATGACGCGGTCAGCCTGACCTTCAGCCGGTTTGCCGAATACATTGTGTTCGAGGCCGGTGGAGAGGAACATGCCGTTCTTTACGCCAGGAATCGTTCTCGGGGAAATGCCGTCTTCGACATCTTCGAAACGATGGAAGTATGCTTTCTTTGCCGTATCAAGTTCCGGCAGACCTTCGGTAACGAGCTTGCCGCGTTTGATAGCGATGCGGTTCGGATCGAAAGCCGGTACAGACTGTTTGCACATACCAAACTGCAGATCGGAAAGGAGAATGACCGGAGTCTGGAATTCTTCAGCCAGGTTGAAAGCTTCCTGGGTAATGTAGTAGCAGTCTTCGATAGAAGATGCAGCGAGGACGATCTTTTCAGCATCGCCATGGCCGGAAGCAATCGCATAGCGGATATCGCTCTGTTCTACCTTCGTAGCCATGCCCGTGGACGGGCCTGCACGCATAACGTCAATGATGACGACCGGGATTTCTGCGATGGTTGCCATGGAAATGGATTCAGCCATGAGGGAAAGCCCTGGGCCGGAAGTAGCGGTGAAAGCACGAACGCCGGCATAACCTGCGCCCATAGCCATCATGCAGGAGGACAATTCGTCTTCCGTCTGTACGACCGTACCGTTGATCTTGTGTACGACCTTGATCATGTATTCCATGATTTCAGAAGCCGGGGTAATCGGGTAAGATGCCATGAAGCGGGCACCTGCGGAAATAGCGCCGAGGGCTGCTGCTTCATTGCCAAGCAGGTACAGCTGATCTTTCTTCGGAGGAGTTGCCAGAGCACCCAGAGATACGCCCTGCAGCTTCTCGATAGCTACATCATAGCCGTCCTTGAAAATCTGTTTGTTCTTGGAAACGATTTCTTCGCCCTTCTTGCCGAAGCGTTCAGCGATGAAACCATAGAACGGGTCTTCCGGGAATCCCAGAACGCCTGCGCTCATGCCCAGTGCAGCGATGTTCTTCATCTGCATGCTGCCGTACTTTCTTGCCAGCTCCGTGATTGGAAGCGCCAGGAAAATACATCCGGAATGTGCGTCAAATTTCGGGTGGAATGCGTCATCAGCGATGATAACGCCGCCCTTCGGAACTTCATGACCGTGAAGGTCGATAGTCTCCTGGTCCAGGGCTACCAGGCAGTCTACATGCTCACCGATCGTAGCGACTTCTTTCGTTGCGATACGCAGGGCAATCGTTGTATGACCGCCCTTAATGCGGGATGCGAAGAGACGCTGGCTGAAAAGGGAATACCCTTCCTGTGCCAGTACGCGTCCGAGAATTTCGCCGCAGGATTCTACGCCCTGACCCTGCTGTCCGCCCATTTTCCAAATAAAATCACGTTTCGTTTCCACTCCATCTGCCTCCTTGCTGATGAATGTAAAGGAAATAAATATAATATGGGTTCTTTTATATGCGGATTTCCTTATTACGCGAGACATCTATCCATCTGATGTCCTTTCTATTATACCATATATGACATTTTTTCAACCTAAATGGGAATGGTTTTATACAATTTATAGTGCCGCAAAATTGGTTCTGCTACCCGGGGAGAAAGACAAGCAAACCAAGCTGCGCTTGTTGGAACACCATAAGACTTTGGAAATGGGAAAAACATGATAAAACCATAAAACCTCGCTGCGCTCGTGGAGATGAACCTCCTCAGGCGCATGCGCGCCAGCTCCCCCTACGGGGCGAGCTCTGACACCCTTAAACCGAACTTCGTTCGTGGAAAATACCATAAAACCAGCCTGCGGCTGTAAGAACTTCATCTCATTCGTCGCCTTCGGCGCCACCTTCTCCTTTCGGAGCAAGGTTAACACCCTTAAACCTCACTTCGTTCGAAAAAACACCATACATCCTCGCTTCGCTCGAAGGAACTGCACTCCTTTCTGTCACTCCGTGACATCCTTCCTCTCCGAGGCAGGTCTCAAGAGAAATAAAGAAAAGATTTTTAATCTGATTTGTTTGAAACCTTTCTTAATCCTATCCCTACCATACGCCCTTCCCTTCCAGGGCAAGGTCAAGGGCCTGCCTTGGCCTTTCGCTCTGCTAAACTTACGCAAAAAAGAAGGACCTTCGGTTGGGAAGATCCTTCTTTTTTATTTGATCCGCTGATGTTCAGGGATTATTTAATGTCGTACATACCGCTGACGCCTTCTCTGAGGTTGATCAGGATATTCTTTGTCTGGCTGTAGTGTTCGAGCATAACCTTGTGGGTTTCTCTGCCGATGCCGGACTGTTTGTAGCCGCCGAATGGTGCGCCTGCCGGGAGATCGTTGTAGGTGTTGACCCACATACGTCCGGTGCGTACAGCACGTGCTACTTTCAGAGCGGTGTCGATGTTCTTGCTGAACACTGCGCCGCCGAGGCCGTATACGCTGTCGTTTGCCAGAGCAATGACTTCGTCAGCTGTCTTGAATTTCTGTACAACGACAACTGGTCCGAAGATTTCTTCCTGGCATACGCGGCAGTCATTGTTTTCTGCGATCAGGATAGTCGGTTTCATGAAGAAGCCTTTGTCGCAGCCGTTTTCGGTGTAGCGTTCGCCGCCGGTTACGAGGGTTGCGCCTTCTTCAAGGCCGATCTTGATGTAGCTGAGGACTTTATCCTGCTGTGCTTTGTAGATCTGAGCGCCCAGCTGGGTGGTCGGATCGGTCGGGTCGCCTACTTTGACGCCTTCGAAGGTTGCTTTCAGATGTTTGATGAATTCATCGAAAATGCCTTCCTGAACGAAGAGGCGGGAGCCTGCGCAGCATACCTGGCCCTGGTTGAAGAGGATGCCTTTGCATGCGCCGTCGACAGCCTGCTTCAGGTCAGCGTCGTCGAATACGATGTTTGCGGATTTGCCGCCGAGTTCCAGGGTGACTGGAATCAGCTTGTCGCATGCAGCCTGGTATACGCCGCGGCCGACTTCAGTGGAGCCGGTGAATGCGAGTTTGTCGATATCCGGATGATCGAGCAGCCACTGGCCGGATTTGGAACCCTTGCCGGTGACAACGTTCAGAACGCCCTTCGGGAGGACACCCTGGATCAGACGGACGAGTTCCATCAGGGACAGGGATGTATGGGAGGACGGTTTAATAACGATGGTGTTGCCTGCTGCCAAGGCGGGAGCCAGTTTCCAGCATGCCATGGTGAAGGGGAAGTTCCAGGGAATGACCTGGCCTACCACACCTACCGGTTCATGGAGAATGAGGGAGAGGGTGTTGTCGTCGAGCATGGTGGCAGAGCCTTCCCATGCGCGCAGGCACCCTGCAAAGTAGCGGAAATGGTCGCTGCCCAGGGGAATGTCGGCAGCCTTGGTTTCACGGATGGGCTTGCCGTTGTCCAGTGTTTCCACCAGTGCCAGATGGTCTGCATTGGCGTCGATGATGTCTGCAATTTTCAGCAGGATATTCTGTCTTTCGATGGGAGAGGTCTTGGACCAGGCGGGAAGGGCTACTCTTGCCGCTTTCACTGCTTTGTCCACGTCTTCTTTGGTTGCTTCTGCGAAATAAGCCAAGTGCTCGCCATTTGCCGGATTGTGGGCGTCAAAGGTAGCGCCGTCAGAGGCGGGAACGAATTCGCCATTAATGAAGAGACCATACTGTTCCTGAATGTCTGCTTTTGCCATAATAATACCTTCCTTTCAATCACTTGCGGGGATAATCCCCTGTATGAGATGCTCCGCTGAAGTTTGTACGATATCCGGTGGTTCAGCGGGATGTTTCTTTCAGCTGCGAAAAGAAATACAACCTTTCATACTGTTCGATGGTCACTTTCTTCTGCATGGGTGCTGTAGTCATAGTATATCATGGCGAGGGAGAATATTCAAGAGTATCGATAAGCATAGTAAATGGTTTTCTATGCAGGAAATGGGATTCAGCTCTTATATTTATTGTCCCACCGCTTGCGGGGGGAAGGTGGTGCCGCAGGCACCAAAGGGGGACGGGCCCTTTGGGGCCCGAGGGCAGTGGTGGCGGCTGACTCCGCAAATTAAGAAAAAGGAGCGCGGCTAACGCCGCAGGTTGTGTAGAAGGGTTGTGTTCGCTTCGCTCAGGGGGCGTAAGGGAAAGATTCAAAGGGTGTGGCAGCGGCTCCGCCGCAGTTTTTGGCCGCCGTTTGGCGGTCAGTTCTGCATAGTGTCATTTCGACTTGCAGCGTCCTGCACCCCCTCGCCACTTCGTGGCCCTCTTCCCCTAAAGGGGACGCAAGTTTTTTGCCGTTTACCGTCGTTCCATTAGATGAGATAAAGAGAAACGCGCAAAAAAAAGAAGCCCCTTGGGAGGAGCTTCTTTTTATCTCAGGAGAGATTAGAATACATAGTTCAGGGATACGGATGCTACGTCATCGTAGTCGGTATCGGTTCCCTTGGTCTTCACGTCGAAGCTGTATTCGCCGTGGAGTCTTACGTTCTTAGCGAGGGTTACATCGCCTTCTGCACGCCAGAATTTAACTTCTTTTACTTCTTTGTTCAGGAGAGCATCCAGCGGGGAAGCGTCGTAGGTGTAAGCGCCGAGGAATGCATTTCTTTCAGCATCTACATAGGAAGCAGCTACGCGGAAGGAGCCGACTTTCGCATTGTCCTGTTTGCCATAGCCAAGGCCTGCAGTCCAGAGGTCCGGATCACCTTTGGCATCGGTGTTCTTATAGTAGTCGCCGAATACGTCGAAGCCGCCGCCAAGACCTGCGGTGAGGCCTGCACCCCAGATGTTGACTTTGTTGGTGCTGGTGCCATTGACATAGTCTACGTCATAAGCAAAGCGTCCAGCTTCACCGGAGAACTGTGCATATGCATATTCATGTTTATCAGTGATGTTGTCTGCATAGTCTCCGTTCCAGTCTTCAAAGCGGCCATAGCCTACTGCCAGGTTGGCTGCATCGTTTGCGTGGAAAGCCAGTTCAGCACCTTTGATTTCAGAATCAAAGAATACGCCGGTCTGACCGAAGAACTGGTCATATTTACCAAGGGTAGCTTCCACTTTGTCGCCGAATGCATGACGGACATAGAGTCTCTGCATGTAGGTATTGCTGGTTTCGCTGTCTTTGAAGTTCATATCAGAACGGAGCAGGCCATTCACATAGGTGGAGTCATTGACCTGACCCTTTACGTTGATACGGATACGGCCAACGTATTTGTCATCAGCTTTACCGGTATAATGGGTAACTTCGTTTTCGCCGGTGCCGGTTTTATAGGTTTTGTAGCCCTGAGCAAATTTCATGTAGCCGTTGCCGGAGAAGGAAAGGTTTCCGACTTTCTTTTCGAGGTTAGCAACGCGAACGCCCAGGTTTGCGAGTTCGTCAGCATATTCGCCAGCGAGTTTGTCCAGGGTTGCTCTCTGTTCAGCGTTCAGCTGATCTTCTTTAGCGAGCATACGAGCGATGATCTGAGCCATTTCATAACGGGTGATGTTTCTTTCGCCCTTGAATGTGCCATCCGGATAGCCTTCTACGACACCCTGGTCGGAGAGGTCTACGACTGCCTGGTAAGCCCAGTCGGACGGTGTTACATCAGAGAACGGGTTTGCAGCGTATGCGGATACGCCAGCGGAAAGTGCTGCAACAGCAGCGATTGCGAGGATCTTTTTCATATTCTTCGCTCCTTAAAAGAAATATAAGAAATAAGGTATGTCTCTTATAAGAAAGTAAAGAAGCCCGCGAGTGGCCGAGTTTCCTCTGCGCTGTCTTTTCCTTCCCACCATATGTGAGACAACATATAGTATTTTTTAAAGATACTACAAAATATTTACTCATGCAAACAAATTTGACATCTTTGTTCAGTTGACCATAGGTCACTACTGTGAAACGTCCGAAAGTACCGGTAAATTCTGCTTGTTCAAGAAATTTTCTTTAACATGCATTAAGGCGTTGGTCAGTCTTACAATATTCATAATATATCCAATATTTTTTATATTTTTACAATTATTTTCTATTTCACATATAACAGGAAGAAATAAGTTTCTCCTGCGTTTCTGATTCAGGGCAGTAGAGGCAAAAATGATGCATTTTTTGAGAACAGAATGTTAGATTTTTCGATAAGAAAAGAAGCCCCCGCGAAGGAGGCTTCTTTTCTAAATTTTATGTATTTCCAATTCTGAATTTCTTTTAGAATACGTAGTTGAGGGAGAGTGTCCATGCGTCTTCGTCGGCCGCGGAGTGGTCTCCTCCGTTTGTCTTGACGTCGAAGGCGTATTCGCCGTGGAGGTAGACGTTCTTCTGGAGGGTGACGTCAGCGATGGCGTTCCAGTATTTCACGCGATCAGCGTTTGTGCCAGAGTCGGTGAGGTAAGAGAGGACGTTTGTCTGATAGCCGGTGCCACCGAAGTAAATGCCCTGATCGACGCTGTTGTATGCTACGTCAGCGGCGAAGGAGCCCGGTTTCTTCACGTTCAGCTTGCCATAGCCAAGGCCTGCATTCCATGCGGTGTCATAACCGTTCTTCCAGTTTGTATCCTTCCAGTATTCGCCGAATACGCGGAAATCTCCGACAGGAATCGTAAGGCCAGCGCCTGCGATTTCATAACCGGCGAAGGTGTCTGCCTTCTTGTCTCCGGTGAATTTCAAATAGTTCAGGTTCAGCTTGGCAGCGGAGAAGTCGAAGTCACCTTTGGCAAAGAATGCATCCTGATCTTTTACACCATCGGTATAATCGGACTTATTGAAGCGGCCATAGCCGGCAGTCAGATTGACGCGGCCCTGATGGAACATAGCCTGAGCTCCGTCATAGCCGTATGGGAAGCCGTAGAGCCAGCCGCTCTGGTCGCCGATGACAACCGGCTGACGGCCCAGTCTGACTGTGACAGCATCGCCGAAGTCATGATTGACGAAGAGCTGATCGAAAATGACATTCGTATCATCGCTCGTCTTGAAATTCATTTCTGCATCAAGGCGGCCCTGTACGTAGGTGGAATCATTGACCTGTCCTTTTACATTCAGGCGGATACGGCCGTCCCACTTATCAGCGGCGCCTGCGTCCTTGTTCTGGTAACGCATACGGCCATCGCCGGAGAAGGAAAGGTTTCCTACCTTCTTTTCAAGATTGGAAACTCTGACGCCCAGATTGGAGAGTTCATCAGCGTATTCACCAGCAAGTCTATCGAGAGTGCCTCTCTGCTCAGCATTCAGTTGATCTTCCTTAGCGAGCATGCGGGCAATGATCTGAGCCAGTTCGTAACGGGTGATGTTTCTTTCACCTTTGAAGGTGCCATCCGGATAGCCTTCAACGACGCCCTGTTCAGACAGGTCTGCGACTGCCTGGTAAGCCCAGTCATTCGGAGTTACATCAGAGAACGGGTTGGCAGCGTATGCACATACGCCAGCGGTGAGCGCTGCCATGGCAGCGAGTGCGAGAATTTTTTTCATATTCCTGCTTCTTAAAAAATGAATGTTCTTGAAACAGAGTCATGAAGCAGGGGAATGGCCTCCGTATTCACCGCGCTTCGCTCTTCCATGCCATACGCAGGGCGTATGTTCTGCATTCAGAATACTATAAAATTTTTACATATGCAATCCTGTCCAATCTGTCATTTGAATACCTTCCCGAGATTTTCCTGTTCCCGGGAGGATACCATCTTCCAGGCCCATTTCTGCGCAGAACCCCCTTTTAAATGAAAATCCACCCTTCAAAAGGCTGTCTTAAAGCATCAATTTTAAGAAAAATCACGAGTTCAGACTTCCTCCATAAAGATGAATTTTCCTAAAATCACTTTAAAGACCTTTTTTAGCCTCGACCTGCCATTTGAGGCATAGTTTAGTTACACCCCCTGTTCTTTGCCTAAAGGAAAAAAACAAAGCAGAATTTGATGGATTTTACTCTGTTAAAAGAGTGAAATGATGATGAGCAAATCAGCATGCCCCCCTGTATTATCCATCGAATGAAGTCATTGCTTTTACGGCCGGAAGTGCTGAAGTTGCTGCCAGGATCCATGGTCCGGTGTTTCCATGTCAGGAAATAAAAAAAGGAAACCTCGAAAGAGGTTTCCTTTCTTTGATTCCAGTTTCTTCGATAAGAAATTAGAATTTGTAGTTCAGGGAAACGGTCCATGCATCATCCGGATCAGCGCCCTGATCAGCATCAGCAGCGAATGCATATTCAGCATGGAGCTGTACGTTCTTAGCCAGAGTTACATCGCCCATAGCGTTCCAGAACTTCAGCTGTTTAGCATTTGCTACAGCATCGAGGATGTTGGTCTGCCAGCCGGTAGCGCCGAGGTATACGCCATTGCCTACACTGTTGTATGCAACGGAGAGATCCCAGGTGCCCGGTTTCTTCCAGTTAGCTGCGCCGTAGGAGAGGCCAGCGTTCCAAGCGGTATCTTCCAGTGCACTTGGAGCAGTGGTGTTCTTCCAGTATTCACCGAATACATTGAACTGCTGAACAGGAATGTTCAGGTTTACGCCGAAGAGTTCAGGTTTAGTTCCTTCGAAATTAACTTGAGCTTTGTCACCAGCTGCGTTAATCTTGCCTTCTTCTACTACATTGTGTTTATCCTGATATGCAATGTAATCTACGCCCAGTTTAGCGAAGTTGAAGTCATAAGCACCACGTGCAAAGTAGAAATCAGATTTGTTGTTATCATTTGCATCATAAGCGAAATCGCCAAAAGTGCTGTTGAACTGACCATAGCCGGTAGCGAGAGACAACTTGCCGTTGTTGTAAGCAATCTGTCCGCCATCGTATCCGTCATGACCATTGTTCAGCCAGCCTGCCTGATCGCCGAAGGAAATGGGCTGACGGCCAAGACGTACGGATACATCTTTGCCAAAGTTGTGATTTACATACAGCTGATCCATAGATGTGCTGGAGGTATCATTACCTTTGAAATCCATTTCATTCAGGAAACGGCCCTGTACGTAGGTGGAGTCATTAACCTGGCCTTTAACGTTGATACGGATACGGCCATTCCAGCCATCCTTCTGGTCAAGGCTCTTGCTCTGATAACGCATACGAGCATCGCCGGACCAGTAAATGTTGCCGACTTTCTTTTCAAGGTTGGAAACACGAACGCCCAGGTTTGCGAGTTCGTCAGCGTATTCGCCAGCGAGTTTGTCCAGGGTTGCTCTCTGTTCAGCGTTCAGCTGATCTTCTTTAGCGAGCATACGAGCGATGATCTGAGCCATTTCATAACGGGTGATGTTTCTTTCGCCTTTGAAGGTGCCATCCGGATAGCCTTCAACAACGCCCTGTTCGGACAGGTCTACTACTGCCTGGTAAGCCCAGTCGGATGGGGTTACATCAGAGAAAGGATTTGCAGCGTATGCGGATACGCCAGCGGTGAGTGCTGCTACAGCAGCGAGTGCGAGAATTTTTTTCATGTTCTTCGCTCCTTATAAAGAAAAATGTGGAATGTCTTCCTTTTTCCCTAAGAGCTTGGATGAAAAACGTGGCTCGAGTGACCGTGTTTCCTCTGCGTGTTTTTCTTCTTCGATCTTAAGTGACATGAATCGGAAGACTTGTTTCATGTCTAGGTTGAGAGTAACACATGAGAAAAGTTAAATCAAGTTTAAACAAATCCTCTCATTCCCTTAAAGCTTCCATTTTTGAGTGAAATCTCCTAATTTTAAATTATGCAAATGATTCGCGTTTACCGCCATATGACCGAAAGTCAGCAGATTTTCCATTCACATTTCGGCACATTTTGTCAGATTGTCCACCTATATTCTTCTTTTGCAGCTTATAAAGAACTTCTATAAATACGATAGCCTGTTTCTATACTTTCTGCAAACATTTCCCACTAAAAAGAGACCTCCCGAAGGAAGTCTCTTTTAATTTCACTGCTGCCAGGTTCTGTATTAGAACTTGTAGTTGAGGGATACGGTCCAAGCATCCTTATCATTCATATCAGCGTTATCAGCGCTAACGTCGAATGCATATTCACCATGGAGGAATACGTTCTTCTGGAGGGTTACATCAGCCATTGCATTCCAGAATGTTACGTTGGTTGCTTCATGTTTTGTCAGATACTTCAGAGCATCGGTCTGGAGGCCTGTGCCGCCAAAATAGATGCCTTCGTCAACATCGTTGTAAGCTACATCGATAGCGAAGGAGCCCGGTTTCTTCAGGTTCAGTTTGCCATAGCCGATACCTGCGTTCCAAGCAGTATCATTGCCGTTGTCATAGGTGGTGTTCTTCCAGTATTCACCGAATACGCGGAAGTCCTGAACCGGAATGGTCAGGTTTGCGCCCATCAGTTCATAGCCGGCAGCTGTATCAGCTTCCTTGTCACCTGTGAACTTAATGTAGTCAACGCCGAGTTTAGCAACGTTCAGGTCAGCTGCGCCGCGTGCATAGAATGCATCCTGATCTTCAACGCCTTCATCATAGTCAGAGGTGTTGAAGCGGCCATAGCCAGCGGTTACGTCAACTTTTTCACCGAGGTGGAATACTGCTTCAGCGCCGTCTACGCCGTAGGAATCGCCATACAGCCAGCCGCCCTGGTCACCGAAAGCGACCGGAATACGGCCGAGACGAACGGTTGCAGCTTTACCGAAGTCATGGTTTGCAAACAGCTGATCAAACTGTACATCAGAATCATCTTCACTTTCTTTGAAGTCCATGGTTGCGTTCAGGCGGCCCTGTACGTAAGTGGAGTCATTGACCTGACCCTTTACGTTGATTCTCATACGGCCGTTCCAGGAATCATCGTCAGTTGCTTTGTTCTGGTAACGCATACGAGCATCGCCGGACCAGTAAATGTTGCCGACCTTCTTTTCAAGGTTGGATACGCGAACGCCCAGGTTTGCGAGTTCGTCAGCATATTCGCCAGCGAGTTTGTCCAGGGTTGCTCTCTGTTCAGCGTTCAGCTGATCTTCTTTAGCGAGCATGCGGGCAATGATCTGAGCCATTTCATAACGGGTGATGTTTCTTTCGCCCTTGAAGGTGCCATCCGGATAGCCTTCAACGACGCCCTGTTCGGACAGGTCTTCAACTGCCTGATAAGCCCAGTCGTTCGGGGTTACATCAGAGAATGGATTTGCAGCGTATGCAGATACGCCAGCTGTGAGTGCTGCTACTGCAGCAATTGCGAGAACCTTTTTCATGTTTCATCGCTCCTTTAATAGAAAATATAGAGAATTATGCGTGCCTCTATTTTTCCTCGGAGGAGCTCCGACTAGGACCTTGCGCGAGTGACCGTGTTTCCTCTGCTGTCTTTCATCTTTGCTTTTCCAAGGGACATGACCTTGAGGCTTCCTTCATGTCTGTGGTTAGCTTAACACGGACGCAAAGTTAAATCAAGTTTAAACTATTGATAAAACTTTATGATATGCATGAGACTTTTGGTTATTTGTAAAACATTCGACAGAATCAGTTTTATACTGAGTTATCACAATCATTCCCATTAACTCCCGCATGACCGACTATAAGTCATTTCAGACATTTTTATATTTTTGACTATCAGTCATATATGAGCGGCGCGCCGGCCTTGAGAGAATATAGATAAGTTTTATGAACTCATGGGTGTCGATATCGAAATAAAAGAAGGACTGTCAAAATGTGCAGGCATTTCGACAGTCCTTAGTGAGAGTTATTTGATTGAGAGAATTAGAACCATACAACCTCGCTGCGCTCGAAGGAAATGAACCTCCTCAGGCGACTCCGTCGCCAGCTCCCCCTACGGGGCGAGCTCTGACCCCCTTAAACCGAACTTCGTTCGAGAAAAGGAAAAAGCAACATTTTAGCGGATTTCTACAGCTCCTTTTGCCTATATATTCCTTTATCCTTATTTCCTCAGTCGATGATCTCGAATTCTGCTTTGCTGCCTTTTTCGGCAGGTGTGACGCGGAGGCGTGCGTCTATGCGTTCTTCGAGTTCGGGGACGTGGGAGATGATGCCTACCATGCGGCCTGTGTTCTGGAGGTCGATGAGTGTATTCATGGCGCTGTTCAGGGAGTCGGGGTCGAGGGTGCCGAAGCCTTCGTCGATGAACATGGTATCAAGACGGACTCCGCCCTGTCTGGACTGGACGACGTCAGCAAGGCCAAGGGCCAGGGACAGGGATGCCAGGAAGGTTTCACCGCCGGAAAGTGTATTGGCCGGTCTTGACCGTCCGGTGAAGCTGTCGGAGACTTCCAAGGAGAGTCCGCCCTTCCCCAGTCCGCTTTCGTCTGTCATGCGGTGGAGGGAGTATCTTCTCCGGCTCATGGAAAGGAGGCGGAGGTTCGCGGCATTGGCTACGTCGTCAAGAAGTGTGCCAAGGACGTATCTTTCCAGGGTGATCCTTGTCTTCTTTCCGCTTGTGAGGTCATAAAGGCCTCTTATAAGGCCTTCCTCCTTGCGGAGGTCTTCCAGTTCCTTCTCGATGGCTCTGGCGTCTGAAACGGCCTTTTGGAGCGTTTCTGTGCGTTCCTTGAGAGCGGCTGCCCTTTCGGAGGCTTTTTTGAGCTGATCCTGCAGTGCTTTGGATTTTTCATTCAGCGCCAGCATGTCAGGACGCTCCTTCCCTGCAGTTGCCTGCTCTTCTGCTTTGATCCGTTCTTCTGTGCTCTTTCTGTCTGCGCGGTACTGTTCCAGTGTCTTACGGACGCTTTCTTCCGTGTCCTTCTTCTTGTACCATTCCTTGCATTCGTCGAGACTCTGGAAGCCGGCCTTATCGGAAGCTTCCTTCAGGACGGATTCTGTTTCCCTGTATTTCTTCACGAGCTCTTCTCTGCGCTCTTCGGCATTCCTGCATGCGGCCTGGCTGGCAGAGAGGTCGGCTCCTGCTTTCCTCAGCTGGGCGGCCGCCGTTTCCTTGTCCTGTTCCCACTTCCTGATATCCGCCAGAAGCCGCGTGCTTTCCATTTCAAGAAATTTAGGATCCCTGTATGCTTCAGGAATTTCCTCCAGCGTCTTCATCTGGGCATCGGCTTTCGCGTGATCGCTCACGGCTTTCGCATAGGCTCCTGTGCTGTGCTTTTCTTTGGCATCATTGGCTCTGTCATAAGCAGCTGATGCTCTTTCATATTCCTTCTGCGCACGTTCGACATCTTCTGCCTTTGCTACATGGTCTCCGCCGCGGGCCGGGGCCGGATGATGGATGGCACCGCAGACGGGGCATGGCACGCCGTCTTCAAGTCCTTCCGCCAGAAGGAATGCCTGTCCGTCGATATAGGATTTCCTGACAGCATCTGCCTTTTCCTTCTGCGCATCCCTTGCCTTCCTTGCCGCTTCGGCAGAAGCCTGGAGGCGCTTCGTTTCCTCTTCTGCTCTGGATAATGCGTTTTGTGCGTTTTTAAGCGCCTGGACGGCTGCCCCGTACAACTTTGCCTTGGGCACCAGGTCCTGCATTTTAAGGGCTGTTTTACGCTCTTCTTCGCGTTTTTCTTTCATGGCGTCCAGCTCCTGGATGCGTTTTTCAAGCGTTTCATTCAGCCTTGCATACGTTTCCATATCCGCTTTGGCTGTCTTGAGTTTCTGTGCCTCCTGCCTGCCTTCCCGGGTGATGCCATCCAGCTGGTCGAAGTAAGGCGCAAGCTCCCGTGCGCTCCGGATCAGGGAAAGGGATGCTTCCATTTCCTTCATGCGTCCTTCTTCATTCTTGAGGGCTGCATCCTGCTTCAATGCTTTATCAAGCTCGGTGAAATGGCCCATCAGGGCAGTTTTCTTCTGGTAGACTTCACGGAATTCATTGCTTTCCTTTTCCTGCTTCCGGGTCATCTCCACCGCCTCCTGCAGTGATTTCTCTGCTTCTTCCACGATCGAGGCGAGCTGCTTTTCGTCTGCGGCGCCGGCGGTGCTGAGAATCTGGTCTTCTCTTGTCTGCTTTTCCATTTTCTCACGGACTTTTGCATCGAGCCTGTCTTTCAGCCTGTCCTTGAATTCCGAGAAACGCTGTGTCTTGAAGAGCTGCTTCAGGATGGCTTCTCTTTCATCGGCCTTTGCCACGAGGAGTTTTCTGAAATCGCCCTGCGGAAGGAGGATGACCTGGCAGAACTGGTCGGCATTGAGCCCGATGAGTTTCCCTGCGGCTTCTTCAATGCCTGTGCGCAATGTATTGATTTCCTTGCCGTCTTCCAGTTCGGAAAGGGACGCCTGCATGGCAGCCAGTGTCTGTCCGCTGCCGCGTTTCTTATCAACCATCTGCGCCGGGCTTCTCGTTGCGCGGTATGTCTTATCCCCCAGCATGAAATCGAAAATGACTTCTGTCCTTTCCGAGGAGTCGGCATAGTCGCTTCTCATTTTCTCGCCTGTCCGGTCGCCGCTTGTCTTGCCGTAAAGGGCATAGCACATGGCATCCAGGATCGTCGTCTTCCCGGCTCCGGTCGGGCCGCAGATCAGGAAGAGATGGCGTCCCTGCAGTTTTTCGAAGTCGATGACGGTCTCGCCCGCATAGGGACCGAAGGCACGCATCGTCAGTTTCAAAGGTTTCATTTTGCGTTTTCCTTCCTGTATACCTCTTCCCAGACTTCCTGAGAAAGCTTTTCTTCTTCTTCTGTCAGTTCCTGCTCACGGAAATGGCTGACGAAGGCGCGGAAAATGTCTTCGTCGCTCATGGATTCGAGGCGGATCCTTCTTTCGCCGTCATCGTCCTTGTATCCCATGTCCTGCTCGACGCCAAGGGCATTCGGGTACTTCTCGCGAAGCTTTGGCATGGCGTCGATGACAGGTTCGGAGTCGGTCAATACGATCTGCAGGTAGTCTTCCGAGCCTTCCTTAGCCATGATGTCTGCAAAAGAACCCTGGATTTCGCGTACCTGATGGAGGGGCAGCATTTCGCGGAACGTGGTGGAAACATTTCCTTCTCCGTCAATCGTCCCTACGATGATGCCCTTCTTCTGACGCACTTCGTCGAAGGAGTAGCGCATGAGGCTTCCGCTGTACTGGATCTTCTCGGAATCCCTCTTCGTCTTCTGCGGACGGTGGAGGTGGCCGAGTGCGGTGTAGTCGTAAGGCGCAAAGACTTCATCAGGAATCTGGTCGTAGCCGCCAATCGAGAGCGGTCTTTCCGATTCCGATGACATGCCGCCTGCTGCATAGACGTGGGCAAGGGCGATTTTCCTCATGCCTTCTCCTTCATCAGGAAGGAGGGAGAGCATGCGGGAGGAAAGAATTTTTTCTGCCTCTTCGTACGTCTTCACCTTTTCCGCCTCTTCCATGCCGAGCTTGTTCATCATGACGCGCACGCGGGCGGGTTCGGAATACGGCATCGGAAGGAATGCGACGGGACCCCATTCATCCTTCAGGATGACGGGAGAGAGCCTGTCGAGCGGCCCGAAGATGTAGAGCCCCTGTGAGCGGAGAAGACGGCTTGCCACGGCGAGGCGCTCGGCGCTGTCGTGGTTCCCGCTGATGACGATGAAGGGAATCCCTCTCTTTCCGACGATTTCCTCAGTCATGCGGTCAAAGAGCTCGACGGCATCTTCCGGAGGAAATGAGCGGTCATAGACGTCCCCGGCCAGAAGGATCACGTCCGGCTTTTCTTCGTCGACGATGGGCAGGAAACGGTTTTCCAGGAGCCATGCCTGATCTTCTGTCATAGAGTGTTCCTTCAGAAGCTTCCCCAGGTGCCAGTCGGCTGTGTGAATGAATTTCATGCGTCCTCCTTCCGAAGGCTTCTCAAAAGCGCGATTTCACGCTTGTAGCCTTCCAGATCATTCGGTGTTTCAAGGTAGAAGGGAAGATTTCTGAGAAGCGGATGATTGATGATCCTTTCCATCCCTTCGAGACCGATTGTCCCTTCGCCGATTTTTTCATGGCGGTCCTTGTGGCTTCCCATCGGATTCTTGTCGTCATTCAGGTGAATAGCCTTCAGGCGGGAAAGCCCGATGACTTCATCGAAATGGGCGAGAACGCCGTCGGTATCTCCTGCGATGTCGTAGCCGCCGTCATAGACGTGGCAGGTATCAAGGCACACGCCCATGCGGTCCTTGCGCTCAACCTTGTCGATAATCGCGGCCAGCTCCTCAAACGTGCGTCCGACTTCCGTCCCCTTCCCTGCCATCGTTTCAAGCAGGACAAATGGCGGCAGCTCTTCCTGATCCATGGCGTAATTCAGCATGTCTGCAATCATGGGAATCGCAACTTCTGCGCCCTGCTTCAGGTGGGAGCCCGGATGGAAATTGTAAAGGCAGTTCGGCAGGTGCGCCGCTTTGGCCAGGTCCTCACGAAGCGCCGTGCGAGCAAACTCACGCACCGACTCCTTCGTCGAGCAGCCGTTCATCGTGTAAGCCCCATGGCAGAGAATCGGCCCGAAATCATGCTCCTGCATCCACGCCTTCAAAGCCAGCGCATCCGCTTCCTTCACAGGAGCAGACTGGCTTCCGCGCGGGTTTCGCGGGAAGAACTGAAACGTATTTCCGCCGATCGAAGTGGCTGTCTTCCCCATGGAAAGATACCCGCCCGTGACGGATAAATGGCATCCAAGTATAAACATAAAGTCCTTCTTTCTATTTAAATCCATTCCAATACTCGATTCCCTTTCATTATAGCATGAGGAAATTTTTGGACGGAGGGAGGGGGAAGATGGAAAGCGTGAGAAAAGATGGGAAAACCGGACAACCAGCCTGCGGCTGAGAAAAACATGATAAAACCATACAAGGAGGAAAAACCATACGACCTCGCGCTGCTCGATAGAAGACCGGACGACCTCGCTTCGCTCGTGGAGATGAACCTCCTCAGGCGCATGCGCGCCAGCTCCCCCTACGGGGCGAGCTCTGACACCCTTAAACCGAACTTCGTTCGATGAAAACCATACAACCTCGCTGCGCTCGGGAACTGCACTCCTTTCTGTCACTTCGTGAGCGTATGCGTCATCCTTGTTCCGAGGCAGGTTTTTTCGATTCTGATGAATATTATTGAACGAACACCTTACCGTTTTCATTTACGGTTTGTATTTAAATCACTACTGATAACATAGGTAAGCGCCGGTGCGGAAGGTTTTGACCTGCCCCAGCGGGGAAGAATGCCTTTGACCTTGCTCCGTC
>ERZ773116.1416-NODE-1416-length-22417-cov-6.418344_pt1 | contig 22417 bp, 21 predicted proteins | sample MGYA00580563_ERZ773116 | MGnify/ENA primary metagenome ERZ773116 (study PRJEB29015, sample SAMEA2737864) | human gut metagenome | biome: human gut; feature: human-associated habitat; material: faeces | place: China | collected 2012 ... | reverse complement strand
GGAACCCCTCAGTCTCGGCTAACGCCGAGCCAGCTCCCCTTTCAGGGGAGCCTTTAAGCCGATAGCCGCCCTGCCAGCACCGCCAGCGCGACCTGGGCCGCCAGGATCGCCGGGATGCCCAGGGTAAATTTTTTGTGCCGGGTCTTGTGGCGGACGGTGTACATTCCAAGCAGGGCTCCGATGCTGCCGCCCAGGGCGGCAGCGCCCATAAGGGTGGCCTCCGGAATGCGCCAGAGGTTTTTTCTGGCTTTGTATTTGTCCAGAAGCATAAGCAGGAAGGCAAGGGCATTGATTATCAATAGGTACAGGACAAGGATTTCTTTCATGGGCAGACCTTTCTGGAGGGGATTTTGGTGAAAAAGCGGATTTTGATTGCAATGCTGGCGGCGCTTTTCCTGGCGGGCTGCGGGAAGACGGAGACCATGGAGACAGTGGCGGACGAAATGGATGTGCCGGTTCTGGCCCAGCCGAGGAAGATCTCCGTGGAGCTGCCCGGCCAGGCAGAGGCGGCCCTGGAAACGGACGCGGGGCAGCTGTATGTGACGGACGACTACGAGATCGCCCTGGAGACCCTGGACGGGGGAGACCTGAATGGGACCTTACAGGCCCTTAGCGGCAGGACCGCCGAAGAGCTGACGGTGCTGGAGACCCGGACGGAGGACGGCATGAAGCGCTATGAGTTCGTCTGGGCCTGCGCCGGAGAGGAGGGGGACCGCCTGGGCCGGGCCGTGATCCTGGACGACGGGAATTATCACTATTGCCTGTCCGTCCTGCGGCCCGCCGACCCGGAAAGGACCTCTCAGGTGGTATGGAGCCAGGTGTTTCAGTCCTTTTCTTTGGGGTAACGTCTGCCCGTCAGCGCTTGCCGATTTATTCAGGGCTTCCCGTGGTTGTGGAGGGGATACATTCCGTATATTGCGCCAGAACCTCCCGGCACAGCCCCAGGCAGGCCTTCCGGATGCGGGCCGGGTGGAGGATCTGGGCCTTGCTGCCGAAGCCGATGACCCAGCTGTAAAACTGGGGGGATTCCGCCACATCCACGGTGAAGACGAAGTGGTCCTCCCCGTCGGGAAACAGCATGGTGCCGCTGCCGAACCGGTCCATGACCACATTGACCAGGCTCTTGTGGAACCGCATTTTCACGGAGACGGTCTCCCCGTCGAACATATGGAAGCGCTTCTGGGCGTAGTCGTTCAGGGCCTGGCCGGTGAGCTCCGGGCAGGGGGTGCGCTCCCGGGGCAGCAGGGCGATGCTGTTCATCCGGTCCACCCGGTAGGCGGTGACGCCATGGCGGGGGGAGAGGGCCAGAAGGTAGCAGTTCTCATTGTCCTGGTAGAGGCCGTAGGGGCTGGCGGTATAGTCCCTGTCCCGGTACTTTGGTTTTCCGTCCAGTCCCCAGTCGAAGTAGCGGAAGGAGATCTGCCGGTTCTGGAAAATGGCCTCCTGGATGGTGTCCACATCATAATAGATGGACTGGTTCATGTTCTTGATCCGCCCGGCCACCACCACATTCCGGCGGACCTGCTCGGCCTCCTCCTGGCTGCACAGGCGGCAGAGCTTATCGATGAGCTCCAGGGACTTCTCCTCGGTGAGGAACCGGCTGGACTGCACCGCGCCGATGAGCAGCTTCAATTCCGGCAGCTGGAACTGGCGCTGGCCGATATAGTAGCCGCCGTTTTTGCCCCGGTAGATGAGGATATCAATGCCGAAGTCCTGCAATGCGGCAATGTCCGAATAGATGGTTTTCCGGTCACAGAGGATTCCGTGGCCTTCCAGCATTTTCGCAAGCTCCGATGCTCTCACCGGGTGATCCTGGTGGGAGTTTTTTTGCAGGTAGTCCAGGATATACAGAATTTTCAGCTTTTGGTTATCCGATTTTGGCAACTGCACCCCATCCTCTCTTGGTTTTGCATACCATTATAGCACAGCTTTCGGAAAAGAAAAACGTTAATTTGATTTTTTGGCGCAAATATGATACCATAGGCAAAAATCAGTGCGCTGCCCCTGCCCACCCGGTCAGGCGGCAGGCAGAAGGGATATACGATGCTTACACTGGGATGTCACCTTTCCGCCTCCAAGGGCTATGCCGCCATGGTGCGGCAGGCTATGGAGCTAAATGCCAATACCTTTGCCTTCTTTACCAGGAACCCCAGAGGCAGCAGCGCCAAGGCGGAAAACCCCGAGGATGCGGCCAGAGCCCTGGAACTGCTGAAGGCCAACGCCTTCGGCCCCCTGGTTGCCCACGGGGCCTACACCATGAACCTGTGCTCTGCCAAGGAGGAGGCCCGGGCCTTTGCGGCAGAGGTCCTGGCGGACGATCTGCGCCGGATGGCGGCGCTGCCAGGGAACTTCTATAATTTCCATCCCGGCAGCCATGTGGGCCAGGGGGCAGAGACCGGAATTGCCCAGATCGCGGCAGCGCTGCGGAAGGCTCTGGAGCCGGACTACCCCGTGGAGGTCCTGTTGGAGACCATGGCCGGAAAGGGCAGCGAGGTAGGCGGCCGGTTCGAAGAGCTCCGGGCCATCCTGGACGCAGTGGACAGCCCCCGGCTGGGCGTCTGCCTGGACACCTGCCATGTGTATGACGGAGGCTATGATATCGTGAACGACCTGGAGGGCGTGCTTGCGGAATTTGACCAAATCATCGGCCTGGACAGGCTGAAGGCCCTGCACCTGAACGATTCCAAGAACCCCTTCGCCAGCCACAAGGACCGGCACGAATGCATCGGCAAGGGCTCCCTGGGGGAGGAGACCTTCCGCAGGATCGTCAACCATCCAAAGCTCAAGGGAAAGCCCATGATTCTGGAAACACCCAACGAGCTTCCCGGCTACCGGCAGGAGATTGCCCTGCTGCGGAGCCTGGAGCGCCTATGAAAAGAAAGGAGGGGGAAGGATGCAGGATCTTCAAACGCTCCTGAACCTGGTGCAGCAGTCCCGGGAGACCTATGCGGCGGTCTTTTTGGCCGTTTCCCGCTATCTTGTGCCCGCCCTGGGGGCCTGGCTGCTGCTGCACTGCGCAAGGCCCCTGATCTCCTTCCGCAGAGAGCCGGAGATCTGGGCCTGGCTGAAATTTACGGACGGCACCCAGGTGGCGGTGACCCACTGGGAGAACGTCATCGGCAGAGCCAAAAGCAGCGATATTACGGTTGCACTGTCCACGGTATCCAGAAACCACGCCGTCCTCACCCGCTATGACGACGGCAGCTGGACCATTACGGATGCCAGCTCCAAAACCGGCACCTGGGTCAATGGGGAGCGCGTGGACATCCGGGCCATCGGCGAGGGGGACGTGATCTCCATCGGCGGCGTGGATATGGAGCTCCAGCCCATTACCAAGCGGCAGGAGCAGCTCCAGTCCCAGCTGCGCACCGGGGGCTCCAGCGGCTGGAGCGGCCTGTTAGGGCTGCTGATATTGACGCTTTTGCAGGCGGTGATGCTCACGGGCTTCCTGCTGAACGGGCCGGAGGAGGAATTTGGAGCCTATTTTCTGGGCTTCGGCGCCGTGGCGGTGTGCCAGTGGGGGCTGTTCTTTTTCTATCTGGCCATTCGCCGCCGCTCCTTTGAAGTAGAGACCCTGGCCTTCTTCCTGTGCACCCTGGGCGCGGCGGCCATTGCCACGGTGAAGCCCGGGGAGCTGGGCAAGCAGTCCGCTGCCATGGTTCTGGGCGTTTTGATGTTTCTGCTCATCGGCTGGTCCCTCCGGGACCTGGAGCGGGCCAAGCGCTTCCGCTATCTGGCGGTGCTGGCCGGTGTGGGCTTTCTGGTGGTGACGCTGCTCTTCGGCAAGGAATACTACGGCGCGAAGAACTGGCTGGTCATCGGCAATCTGTCCCTGCAGCCCTCGGAGCTCAGCAAGGTTTGCTTTGTGTACGCCGGTGCTTCCACCATGGATCGGATCATGAACAAGCGGAATCTGATCCTCTTCATTGCCTATTCCGTGGTCATCTGCGGCCTGCTGGCCCTGATGAACGACTTCGGCACGGCGCTGATCTTCTTCTGCGCCTTTCTCATCATCGCCTATCTGCGTTCCGGCAGCATGGGCACCATCGCCCTGGCCTGCACGGCCCTGGGCTTTGCGGGAGTGCTGGCCCTGCGCATTGCCCCCCACGCCCTGAGCCGGTTCGCCACCTGGCGGCACATCTGGGACGACCCCTTTAATTCCGGCTACCAGCAGACCCAGGCCATTATGTGCATCGCCTCCGGGGGCCTCTTCGGCCTGGGACCGGGCAACGGATACCTGCAAAAGGTCTTTGCGGCGGATTCGGACATCGTCTTTGCAACCGTTTCCGAGGAATGGGGATTGCTGGTGGCGGTGCAGATGGTTCTGGCCATCTCTGCCCTGGGGCTGTTCGCCATCCGGACCTCCCGGGTGTCCCGCAGCAGCTTTTACTGCATCGGGGGCTGCACTGCGGCGGGGATCTTGCTGATCCAGGCGTCTCTGAACTGCCTGGGCACGGTGGATATTCTGCCCTTCACGGGGGTTACCTTCCCGTTCCTCTCCAACGGCGGCACCAGCATGATCGGGGCCTGGGGCCTGCTGGCCTTCGTCAAGGCGGCGGATACCCGGCAGAATGCCAGCTTTGCCGTGCGCTTTCACAAATAGGAGTTTACTATGAACAGAGTTACCAAGAGAACCTGGATGATGGCCGTCTTCGTGGTGCTGCTTCTGGGCGGAATGTTGTTTTTTGTAGGGGAGTATGCGCTGAAAGCAGACAAATGGGCGGTCTCCACCGGTTCGCCCCATGTCTATAACAACAGCAACCTGGGCAACGGCACCGTGGTGGACCGGGACGGGAACGTCCTGCTGGATATCTCCGACGGGCGGCACTATTCCGACAACGCCGAGACCCGGGCCTCCACCATGCACTGGCTGGGGGACCGGAAGGGCAGCATCCAGGCCAAGGCCGTCGCCAACTACGCGGCATTGCTGGCAGGCTACGACAAGGTCAACGGCCTTTACGATTATGCCGGGAGTACGGGCGTTGAGAAGCTGACCCTTTCCGCCTCCGTGCAGAATACGGCCCTCCGGGCGCTGAACGGGCGGAAGGGGACCGTGGGCGTCTACAATTACAAAACCGGGGAGCTGCTCTGCGCGGTGACCTCGCCCACCTACGACCCGGACAATGTGCCGGACATCGCCGGGGATACCACCGGGGCCTACGAGGGCGTGTACCTCAACCGCTTCCTGCAATCGGCCTATGTTCCCGGCTCCATCTTCAAGATCGTCACCACCGCCGCGGCCCTGGAATGTGTGCCGGATATCGAGAGCAGGACCTTCTACTGCGACGGCGCTTATGAATACGGCACCGAGGCCGTCACCTGCGAGACGGCCCACGGCACCCTGGACCTGAAGGGCGCTCTGGCCCACTCCTGCAACTGCTCCTTTGCCCAGATCGCCAAGCTGGTGGGCAGGAAGAGTATGGAGAAGTACGTTGCCAAGTACGGCATTACGGATGCCCTGTCCTTTGATGGCGTGACCAGCGCCAAGGGCAATTATGACATTGCCGATACCGGCGGCGCGTCCTTCGCCTGGAGCTGCATCGGCCAGCACTCCGACCTCATCAACCCCGCCCGGTTCATGACCTTCCTGGGCGCCGTTGCCGCCGGCGGGAAGGGCGTGGAGCCCTATCTGGTGGCCTCCGTGGAGCGGGGGGGCGAGGCAGTGTATACCGCCTCGGCCCAGAGCACCGGACGGATCATGGGGGAGGAGACGGCGAAGAAGCTGCAGCAGTACCTCCGCAACAATGTGCAGACCATCTATGGCGACGGCAATTTCCCGGGCCTTTCCGTCTGCGCCAAGTCCGGCACCAGCCAGCTGGGCGGCGGGCAGAAGTCCAACGCCATGTTTGCAGGCTTTGTGATGGACGAAAGCTACCCCCTGGCCTTTATCGTGGTGGTGGAAAACGGCGGCTACGGCAGCGCCACCTGCGTGCCGGTCCTGTCCCAGGTCCTCCAGGCCTGCAAGACAGAGCTGGACAGCCACCCTTGACCTTCCCCTCCGGGGAAGGGGGACCGCCGCCACGGGCGGTGGCGGTGCGTCGCGCAGCGAATCTAATTTCCTATAGCTGCCGGTGGCAGCTATACCATAATTTCATGGAAGAGGGGCGTTGCGCAAGTGAGCGGCTGGTAAGTCGCGCGTCCTTTTCTTGCCGCTCTCGCCCGTTACGCCCCTCCTCAGTCAGGGCTTCGCCCTGCCAGCTCCCCCGAAGGGGGAGCTTTTAACCTTCCCCTCCGGGGAAGGGGGACCGCGCAGCGGTGGAAGAGGGGCGTTATGGAAGAGAGGGGTGCGTATTTATTAGCCGCTCCCGCTCAGAACGCCCCTCCTCAGTCAGGGCTGCGCCCTGCCAGCTCCCCCGAAGGGGAAGCTTTTCCTCGGTGGGGAAGCTCTTTCTTACCGCTCCGACCCGTAGAAGAACAGGGCCAGCATGCCGGGGCCTACGTGGGCGCCGGAGAAGGGCTCGTGGGGGACGATGATGAGCTTTCCGGGGTTGGCCACGGCGCGGATCTTCTCCGCCAGCAGCTCTGCCTCCTCGGGGCAGTCGCCGTGGGAAATGGCTACCACATGGTGCTCCGCGTCCATCTGCTTCTGGGCGTACTTCTCCACAATGGCATCGATGGCCTTCTTCCGGCCCCGGACCTTGCCGCAGGAGACGATATGTCCAGAGGCATCCCCATAGAGAATGGGCTTGATGTTCAGCACCGTGCCGATCATGGCGGTGGCCCCGCTGACCCGGCCGCTGCGCTTCAGGAAGTTCAGATCGTCCACCGTGAAATACTGGCACATATGGGGCACATCCGCATCCAGCATGGCCCCGGCCTGGCGGACGGGGGTGCCCAGCTTGCTCAGCTCCGCCCCCCGGATGGCAAGCAGGCCGCTGCCGAAGCCGCAGCCGTGGGAATCCACAATATGAATGTACCGGTCCGGGTATTCCTCCTCCAGCTCCTGCTTGGCGTTCACGGCCGCCTGATAGGTGCCGCTGATGCCGGAGGACATGGCGATGTAGATCGCATCCTGCCCCGCCTCCAGCACGGGCCGGAAGTGCTCCATAAACAAATGGGTATTCAAAAGGCTGGTGGTGATCTTCGCACCGCTGCGCAGCGCGTCATAATAGTGGTGCACATCGAAGCTGTCCACATCGCCCTCATATTCCTTCTGCACGCCGTCCACACAGTAGGTGCAGGGCAGCATGGAAATGCCCTCCAGGCAGCTCTTCGGCAGATTGGCGCTGCCGTCCGCAAATACGACAAAAGACATAGGCTTCTCCTCCAAATGTTTTGAGACCATTATACCCCGCCCCCCTCTTTTAGGCAAGGAAAACCGTGCAGCCGGGTATCGACTGCACGGAAACGGACTCTACTCTACCGGTTTTTCCCACTCTACTGCCGGTAGAATCTGCTTTTTCTCAATTAATTCCCCCGGAATTCTTGGCCGGCCCCCTGTTTTTCCGGTAATTTCTGTAATTACCGCGGCGGTGGGGTTTTTGCTCGCCGGGCGTGCTCTCCTTGCCCTCGGCAGGGGCGCTTTTCTGGGGAGTACCGTTCTCCTTCCGGTCTGCCGGTGCTCCATTGGCATCTCTCGGGGGTCTGGGCTTCCGGGGCAGGCGGGGTCTTCCCTCGCCTCTGGGCTGCTGGGCGGGCCCCTCGGCCGCCCCCTGCCGGGGCTCCTCTCTCTTCCCGTCCTCTGCCTGCCTTCCGTCCTCCAACTTTTTCCCGTCCTCTGCCCGGGGGGCTCTCTGGCGGCGGCGGTCATTGCGCCGGGGCTTGGGGGCCGGACGCCCGGCGGTCTCCTGCTCCGGCTCCGCCGGTGTCTCCTCCACCAGGGACTCGGTGCTGTAGCGGAAGCGGATGGGCTCCAGGACCATATCGTCCTCCTGCTTGGCTGCCGCCTTGGGCCGGATGCCGTTTCCGGAGATGGGGGCCAGATCCGCCGGAATGGGCGGGTCGTTCTTCTTGGCCCTGCCGCTGCGCAGCACGGCCACCTCTTCATTGGCAAAGGTGGAGACGGTATCGGGACTGCTCTCCATGCGCACCTTCACCCGCTGCCGCAGAATGTCCGCCTCAATGACGGTGCCCCGGCCCTCGGGGGTATCCACAAAGGATTCGATCTTGGGGCTGGTGCGGATCAGGGCCTCATAGGTATCCTGCTCGTATTTCAGGCAGCACATCAGTCTGCCGCAGGTGCCGGAGATCTTGGTGGGGTTCAGGCTCAGGTTTTGGGACTTGGCCATCTTGATGGACACGGGCTGGAAATCGTCCAGGAAGCTGGCGCAGCAGAAGGGTCTGCCGCAGATGCCCAGGCCTCCCACCATCTTGGCCTTGTCCCGGACGCCGATCTGCCGCAGCTCAATGCGGGTATGGAACACGCCTGCCAGGTCCTTGACCAGCTCCCGGAAGTCCACCCGCTCGTCCGCGGTGAAATAGAAGAGGATCTTGCTGCCGTCAAAGGCGCACTCGGCGCTGACCAGCTGCATATCCAGCCCATGGGCCTGGATTTTCTGGATGCAGACGCTCTGGGCCTTGGCCTCTCTGGCCCGGTTCTCCGCCACAACGCGCTCATCCTGGGCGCTTGCCCTGCGCAGCACCTTCCGCAGGGGCGCTACCACATCCTTCTGCCGGATGCGGTGAATGCCGCTGGCGCAGACGCCGTATTCCTCCCCCCGGGCCGTGTCGATGATGACATGGTCCCCCTGGGCGAGGGTGATGCCGTCCGGGTCGAAGAAATAGACCTTCTGTCCCGGCCGGAATTGAATATCCACAACGGAGACCAGCTCCGGGGTATTGGTTTCTTCCATGATAAGCTCCTAACTTTTATCGGTAACTATGCACACAGCTCCCCTAACCTTCCCCTACGGGGAAGGGGGACCGCCGCAGCGGTGGAAGAGGGGCCTTATGCAAGAGAGCGGTTTGTAGCCGATACGCGCTTTTTACGTGCCGCTCTCGCCCACAACGCCCCTCCTCAGTCTCGCTAACGCGAGCCAGCTCCACTTTTTATGGTATAGCTGCCACCGGCAGCTATGTTAGATTCAATTCGCTGCGCGACGCACCGCCCGGAGGGGAAGCTTTTTCCCAATTATCGCAGTACCCACTCCAAATAGCCGCAGACGGCGGCGGGGGATACGTTGCTCAGGGTGTACTCCCGGGCTTTTCGGATGGCGGCGTACTGCCGGTGCAGTGTTCTTACGTCCAGGGCTGCCGCCAGGCGGCGGGCCTGGTCGGAAACGGTGCCCTCGCCGCAGGCGGCGGTGATGGCGTTTTCCAGCAGCCCCTGCCAGTCCTGCAAAAGCTCTGCCAGCACATCCCGCTTGCTCTTTTCCAGGGGCGCCAGCAGCTGCACAAGGCCCAGGCTGCTCTTCCTGCACAGGGCCTCCACCAGGGCGGCGGTTTCCGCTCTGACCTGGCCGTCCTCCTCCAGAAGGCGCTTTGCCTGGCCCAGAAAGCCGCCGCTGCGCTCTGCCGCCGCCGAAATGGCCTCGGCGGAAAGCTTGCCGTACCCCTTCGCCAGCTCCTCGCGCAGCAGGCTCTGGGGCAGGGGCTCCATCCGCAGCTCCGTGCACCGGGAGCGGACCGTGGGAAGCAAAGCGTCCGCATTGGTGGTCAGCAGAAGAAAGACACCGTAGGCCGGGGGCTCCTCCAGGACCTTCAGCAGGGCGTTCTGTCCCGGCAGGCCCATGTCCTGGGCTCGGGGGAACAGGTAAATCTTATGTTCGGATTCATTGGGCTGGATGTAAATATCCGCCCGAGCCTGCCGAATCAGGTCCACGGGGACGGTCTTCTTTTCCGGATCGTCCACGGTGATGCAGTCCGGGTGAACGCCCTCCGCCACCTTCCGGCAGGGGGTACACTTCCCGCAGGGCTTGTCCGTCCCCCGGCAGAGGATGGCCGCAGCCAGTAGCCTTGCCAGGGTGTGCTTGCCGGAGCCCTCCGGGCCGGAGATCAGGTAAAAATGGGAAATATGGCCCTTTTCCAGACTGGCGGCCAGATTTCTCTTGATTTGCTCGTTGCCAAGCAGCCCATCAAAGCCCATTTTTTAGCCCCACAAGGCGGAAAGCATGGGGATGATCTGCTTTTTCCGGCTCATGACCCGGGGCAGGAACACGGAATTGTCCTTGGGGGTCACGCCGAAGGCCTGCTGGATGGTGTCGTCGTCGCCCACATACAGCAGCTGGGTACCTTCCAGCAGCACATCCGTCAGCATCAGGATCATCATCATCAGGCTCTCCTTCTCCGCCTGCTTGCGCATGTGCTCCAGGAACTCCGCCTTGCGCTGGAGCATACTGGGGCTGTCCACACAGGTGATCTGGGAGACGGCGAAGTCGTGGCCCGCAATGTGGAACTCCTTGTAGTCCGTAAACAGCAGCTCCTGGGCGGTCTTGTTGCCCAGAGACCCGGAGAAGATGGCCTTGCCCAGCTCATCCAGGGACACATCCGCCATTCTGGCCAGACGCTCTGCCATCCTCCGGTCCCGGTCCGTGCAGGTGGGGGACTTGAACATGACGGTGTCGGACAAAATGGCCGCCGCCATCATACCGGCCATGCCCTTGGAGGGCATGAGCCCCCGGTCCTGGTACATTCCGGCCAGGATCGTATTGGTAGAGCCCACGGGCTCATTGCGCACATAGATGGGGTTGGTGGTCTGGATGTCCGCCAGGCGGTGGTGGTCGATGATCTCCAGGATCTCCGCCTCCTCCAGGCCGGGGACGGACTGGGCCGCCTCGTTGTGGTCCACCAGGACCACCCGCTTCCGGCGGGGCCGCAGCAGATGGTACCGGCTCAGCACCCCCGCGATCTTCTCATCGCCGTCCAGAATGGGGTAGCAGGATTCTCTGTGCTTCAGCACCGCTTCCTTCACATCGTCCACCCGGTCCTCCAGGTGGAAGCACACCAGGTCGTTCTTCCGGCAGATGCGCCCGATGGGGGTGGACTGGAAGATCATCCGGGTAGCCCGGTAGGCGGCGTAGGGGGTGGAGATGATGCAGGTGGTGGTGGGGTAATTGCGCAGCTCCTCGTCCAGCTCCGCCTGGCACAGCACCACGGCGGTGACGTTCATCTCCAGCGCCCGGCGGATCATATCCGGCTGGGTGCCGCAGAAGACGATGGAGTCCTTCCGGCTCCACAGCAGGCTCTCCCGGTTCTGGGGCAGGGCGATGGTGACCTTGCCGGAAATGGTGTCCACCTGGTCTCCGGCATCGTTGAGCACCTTGCCCTCCAGCACGGACAGCACATTGAAAAGGGGCACATCCGCCAGCTCCGCACCGGCGATCAAATCCATATTGTAGGTTGCGATGTAATCCTTGGAGAGCATCCCGTACAGGGTGCCGTCCTCGTTGGCTACGGGCAGCGCCGGGATGCTGGGCTGCGCCTGGAAGGTTTTCCAGGCCTGGGCCACGGTGACATTGGCATCCAGCACCGGGGGCGTATCAAAATCCAGGTCCTGCACCTGGGTGTACATACTGGTAATGCGCTTGGGGGGCTCGAAGCCGAACCGGTCCAGCACCAGCTGGGTCTCGTCCGACACCCGGCCCAGGCAGGCGGCCTTATATTCCCGGTCCCCCACGGCGTTGCGCAGGGCCGCATAGGCCATGGCCGCGACGATGGAGTCCGTATCCGGGTTTCTGTGTCCCGTTACATAAATGGGGTCCATAAATCTCCTCCTTTTATTCCGATTCCAGCTGGATCTCCCCAGCCAGATTGGTCGCAAACAACTGCGCGATCTGCTTCTGGTCCATGCCCTGGCCCAGGCCCCACATAAGCTTGGTGTAGGCGGCCTCGGAGGTCATGTCCATACCCTGAATGACCCCCAGCTCCAGCAGCTTATTGCCCACCTGATAGACCCGCAGGTCCGCGCTGTCATACAGGCACTGGGTGGTGATGACCACGCTGATGCCGTCCTCCACCGCTCTGCGGATGCCCCGCAGCCCCTTGTGGAGCACATTCACGCCGCCCAGACCGAAGGCCTCGATGACGATGCCCCTATAGCCCATGGCGGCCAGCATATCGAAGATCGCCGGATTCAGCCCCGGGGTCAGCTTCAGCAGGAACACCTCCCGGCTCAGCTTCAGGCACAGCCGGGCATTTCCGCGGGGCCTGGGCAGCACGCTCTCATCCACCACCAGCCCCCGGTTGCTCACCGTGGCCACATAGCGGGCGTTGACGCTCTCGAAGGCGGAAAAGCCGGAGGCCCTTACCTTCACCGCCCGGCAGCCCAGCATGACCTTCCGGTCGAAGGCCAGAAACACCCCGGGGCAGGAGGATGCCGCCATGGCGAAGGCCGTGCGCAGGTTGGCAGGGCCGTCGGACAGCATGTCGGTCAGCGGCAGCTGGGAGCCGGTGAAGACCACGCTTCTGTCCATATCCGGCAGCAGGAAGGTGACGGCCGAGGCCGTATAGGCCATGGTATCCGTTCCGTGGGACACCACAATGCCATCGTAATCCAGCCGGTTTTCAAAAATCGCCCGGGCAATGAGCTGCCACTCCTCCGGGGTAATGTTGGAGGAATCCAGGCAGATCACATCTTTCACCGTGATGTCATAATAGGACCGCAGCTGGTCCAGCTCCCGCTCCATAATGGAGCTCCGCTGGGGCTCCAGCCCTTCTCCCCCGGGGGCACAGGCAATGGTCCCGCCGGTGGTCAGCAGCAAAATATGCTTTTTCATGCTTCCTCCTACAAAAAAGACGATCTCTGCATAACATTATAGCCGGAAGCGCAGAAAATAGCAAGTATTTTATGGTATCGCATTCGCCGTAAACCTTCCCCTACGGGGAAGGGGGACCGCCGCCGTAGGCGGTGGTGGAAGAGGGGCCTTTTTAGCGAGAGCGGTCTGTAAAAGCTCCCGCTGCGCATTAAGCGTCTGTGTTCCGCAGATGCCGGTAGAGCCTCCCCGCGCCCCAGGCCAGGGGAATCCAGAGGAGGGTAAATTTCGGGCAGATCTGGCCGCAGAAATTCCCGGGGATGCCCCGATAGTCCCATACGGCGTAATCCCGGTTGAAAATCAGCCCCGTCGCCAGCTCCACCGTGGTGATGATCCCGGCCCCAACCAGGGGCCGGATGACCCCCGGCAGCCGGGGCTCCACCTCCTCCAGCTTTCCCAGCAGCAGAAAGCACAGGCCCCCTGCCAGAAACATACTGTAGTGACTTCGCCCCCGGTACAATAGCTCCAGGAGCACATATCCGGCGCCGCCCAAGAAAAACAGCATATCCTTCACCTCACGGGAAGCATTGCCGGAATTTCTCAAAATCATTCAGCCAACTGCATCAGGCATAGCCCGCCTCCCGCTTCCGCATAGCTACCTCAAAGGGGTCTTCCGCCGGGGCCAGAACATAGCCGCAGTTCTCCGGCTCCGGCTTGGGGGTATCCTTCTTCACCCAGGTCCGGACTGCCGCCCGCCAGTCCTTCATGGGATTCTTCCCCACCCTCCAGCCGATGGAGGCATAGTAGTCCACAAAGCGCTCCGCATCCAGCAAAAAGCCCTTTTCCCTGCAATACTCCTCGATCTCCTGAACGGAAGGAGGAGAAAACCGTGTGTGTGCAGGCGGCTTGGCCGACTGTGCCCCCGTATCCTCTACAGGATCGGATTGGATTGGAACGGATTGGATAGGATTGGATAGGATGGGATTGGATAGGATAGGAGGGTGATTTTCCTGCATTTCGCTGCATTCCGCTCCCCCCTGCTTGCTTTCGCTTCCGGCGGCATTTTTTGCATTGATTTCGCTGTATTCTTTCAGACGATCCACCTGATTTGCAATTGCCTGAAAAGCTACGTCAATAGCCATATCGTCCCCGGAATATTCCTCACCGCCGAACCGGTAAGAAAACACCGCACGAATCAGCGCCCCAAACTGCGCATCTGTGAATTTGCGGGTGATCTGCAGCACCTCGGGAAACAAAACCAGGGTTTCTTGCTTTTTACGAGCCATCCTTCTACCTCCGTGATTTTATGCATCTGCCCTGCCGTAGGGAACACCTTCCAATTGCCTCAACAAGCCCTCTTGCTTAGTTGATAAAATCGAACTTTTGCGTATGATTATTTTAACACAAAACCACAGCCCTGTCAACCGGCCCCAAGGCCGCAGGCTGTGGATGGATACGGATATAGAAAAGCGCCCCTTGCATTTTGTCGAAAGCTGTGCTATGCTGACTGCGGTGCTACCAGTAGTACCCCGGTAGGCGGTTCCCCCCTCGATCTTTTTCGGGGGTGATCTCTTCTTTGCCCCCAATTGGAAACGAGAGGGGGTGACGGTTTATGGATGTTACATGGGAAGGAATTTTTCAATTCTGCCTGGTCATTATGGCTGTCATTACCCTGGTTCGCCAGGATAACAACAAAAAGAGATAACCGCCCACTCTCCAAAGTAACGGTTATCTCTTAACCAATCTTGGGGGAGCCGTCCTACTGGCAGCACCCTTTGTGTCTTTACTATACCCCATTTCCGGGGCTTTGTCAATCGTTTCCCGCCGGTGCGGCAGGACAATTTTGCAAAAAACCGCAGGGGGCGATTGGGGCACATCGGGCCGAGTTTGGTTTACCGAAAGCCCTGTCGGGACTTTGAACTGTATCCCTCCGGCCCTGACGGGCCACCTCCAGCTGTGCATTAAGAGTCTGTAGGCCGCAAGCGGCCGCGGGAAAATTTTTCAAAAAGCGCAAAAAAGGTCTTGACAAAACGGGGTGTGTCAGATATAATACAGAAGCTGTTTCGGCGGTGCCGGAATTGCATTGACCACATGGCGGCATAACTCAGTTGGTAGAGTAGCCGGTTCATACCCGGTATGTCATCTGTTCGAATCAGATTGCCGCTACCAGGCCCGTTGGTCAAGCGGTTAAGACACCGCCCTTTCACGGCGGTAACATGGGTTCGATTCCCGTACGGGTCACCAAACCGAAAAAGAGCAGACGCGAAAGCGTCTGCTTCTTTTTTTTACGCATTACGCCGCCGGAAACCCGGCGGCGTGGAAAGTTATTTCAGCGCCTCAAAATGGGACTTTGCCAGCTGGAAGAAGTATTTTTCGTACCGGGACAGGTGCTTTTTTTCCAGGTGCATGAAGGCGATATCGTGCAGGGACAGCCGGGAGGTGGTGTTCACCCGGAAAAACAGGATGTTCTCCGGCACCTGGTTGCGGATGTGGGCATAGGTGGTCGTGGTGATGATGGAGGCGGCGGCGTTTTCAAAAAAACCGGGCAGGGCGAACTGGGGATAGTTGATGGTGATGCCGAAATTCGGCTTTAAATCGCAGCTGGAAAACACATCCCGAATCAGGCTGGCCGAGCGGATGTCCACAAAGGGCAGTGCCAGGAAGTCCTTCAGGTCCGCCCCGTTTTTCTGGGTTTTCCGCACCAGGTCCGCAGCGCGGTCCCCATAGTAGCGATTCAAAAGATTCTGGGATACCATGATGTAAATCTGATCCCGAAACAGAGGAGTGCTCTGAATCAGCGGGTGGCCCACCTTCTCGATGGCCAGGGCAATGTCCAGCTCTCCGTTGACCAGCATCTCCACCAGGTCCGTGGAGTGGTACACATAAAAATCCAATTCCACATTGGGGTAGCGCCGGGCGAACTCCTCGGCCAGAATGGGCATGACGATGCTGGTCCGGTGGGGGGTGCAGCCGATGCGCAGCTGGGCGGACTCCCGCTGGGAGATATCCGTCAGCTGGGCCTTCAGATTTTCCTCGCTGGTCTTGTAGTTCCGGGCAAAGCTCAGCAGGGTCTCCCCGGCGCTGGTGAGCATGAGCCGGGGCTTCCGTTCAAAAAGCTTTACCTGGTAGGCCTCCTCCAACCGGGCGATATGATTGCTCAGCGTCTGCTGCGAAATGAACAGGCGCTGGGCTGTTTTTGTAAAATTCAGGTCCTTCGCCGCTTCCGAAAAATAGATCAGACTGACAGTGTCCATGCAAAAACCTCCAAAAAGCCGGGCTTTTCTCTTTGCTTCGTGTATAGTATAGTAGCGATTGTGCACAAGTGTCAAGAGCAAAGCTTGTGTGTTTGCACAAATTTCTTTGTGGTAATGTATGATTTTTTGTGGAAGAACAAAATTCCGCTGTTTCTCTTTGGGGAAATATGTCGATATAATGAACGCCGTAAGCAGGAAACGGAGATTTTCCGGAAGGAACGCAGCGCGCGGCGTTCGACTCCGTGGAAACCGTCTCTTCGCGGATTTCCGTGTTTCTGAAAGGAGAAGATTTACAATGGCAATGCATGAATTTCCCCCGTTGCTTCCCGATGAGGTCATCGAGCGGGCGAAAAAGCTGAACCCCGCTCTTCTGGCCGACGGCATGAAGGGGCTGGGCATTTTGAAGGACGGCGTAATGGAGGCAGCCATTATGCCCGTCAACCCAGACCCCTCCATGATGATGGTCGGCACCGCCGTCACGGTGGAAACCGCCAACGGCGACAATTTCCCCATCCATGTGGCCTCCTATTCCCTGCCCGCCGAGGGCTATGTTATGGTCATTGACGGCAAGAATTACCCGGACCGGGCCTATTTTGGCGACCTGATCATGGGGGCCTGCAAGGCTGTGGGCTATGCCGGTATGGTCATCGACGGCTATACCCGGGACCGTCAGGGCTGCATTGAAATGAATTTCCCCGTGTATTCCAAGGGCCAGATGCAGGCCGGTCCCATCAAGAAGGACGCCGGCAACATCAATGCACCCATTCTCTGCGGCGGCGTTCAGGTGAACCCCGGCGATCTGGTGGTTGGCGGCGCAGACGGCGTGACCGTGGTGCCCCGGGACCGGATCGAGGAGGTCCTGGAAAAGGCCGAGGAGAAGGCCCGGTACGAAGACAAGCGTGACGCGGCCATTGCCGCTTACAATCAGGCCAAGGCCGAGGGAAAGCCCCTGCCCAACCTGGCTCCCCAGTGGGTGCTGGACCTGCTGGAAGCCCAGAAGTAAAGGAGCCGTCCAATGGAAACCATTGCCGTTTTCGGCCCCTTTAACCAGGCCATGCAGGCCGCCCTGCAAAATTCTCTCTCCGCGATGCGCTTTCACCTGGTCTTCTCCCCGGAGATAGACCAGGCCCTGCTGGAGCAGGCCGACTATGTGATCCTGCGCACCCTGCGGCTGGATGCCCCCGAGATCGCCCACCTGAACCGCTGCAAGCTGATCCAGCGCTGGGGCGCAGGCTTCGACACCGTGGATATCGCTGCCGCCGGAAAGCGGGGCATCCCCGTGGCCGTCACCGCCGGCATGAACGCCACTCCGGTGAGCGAAATGGCCCTGGCGCTGATGCTGGCCGTCTACCGGAACGTGGTGCCCATGACGCTCGACGCCATGGACGGCACCTGGAGCCGGGAATCCTACGCCAAGCGCTCCTATACCGTCAGCGGAAAGACCGTGGGCATCTACGGCATCGGCAACATCGGCCGGAAGGTCGCCGCCCTGGTGAAGGCCTTCGGCGCCGAGGTCATCTACTATGACCCCTTCCGCCTGCCGGAGAACCGGGAACGGGAGCTTGGCGTCACCTTCGTCGACCCGGACACCCTGCTGAAAAAGGCGGACATTCTGTCCCTCCACGCGCCGCTGACCGAGCAGACCCGGAATTTCATCTGCGCCGAAACGCTGGCAAAGATGAAGGACGGCGCCGTGCTGATCAACACCGCCCGGGAAGAGCTGGTGGACTACGCCGCAGCCGCCCAGGCCCTGCGCTCCGGGAAGCTCCTGGGTGCGGGCTTCGATGCCATTGAGGAGGACCTGGTGCGCAGCAATCCCTTTGTGGGGCTGAAAAACGTGGTCCTGACCCAGCATCTGGGGGGCAACACCACGGACAACGCAGTACAGATGGCCCGGCACATTGCCCAGCAGATCACCGCCGTAAGGGACGGGAAGAAGCTGGAAAAGCCCCATCTGGTCAACGGGGACTATTTACAGGAGTAAGACTATGATCATTGGATTTGTGGGCTTCGGCGAAGCCGCCGCAGCCATTGCCGAGGGCCTGCATGAGGAAGGGGCAGAAAATCTGATCTGCTTCGACGCCATGCAGAATGACCCCCGTTTTACCGAAAAGCTGGAAGCCAAGCGCGCCAAGGCCCACGCCCGGCGGAAGCAGACTCCCGCAGACCTGTGCCGGGAGGCGGACATCGTTATCTCCGCCGTGCCCTCGGGCTTTGCCCTCAGCGCCGCCAAGGAGGCCGTCCCCGGCCTGACAAAGGGCACGATCTATGTGGACGTGTCCACCGCCACCCCCGCCGAGAAGAAGCGCATCAGCGCCCTGGTGGAGGAAAAGGGCGGCGCATTTGTGGACGGCGCCATGATGGGCACCCTCCTGAAGGACCGCCACCGGGTTTCCACCCTCTGCTGCGGCAGCGGGGCCAAAGACTACATTGCCAAAATGGAGCCCTACCACATGCGCCTGACCTATGTAGAGGGGGAGCCGGGCACCGCCACCAGCATCAAGTTCATCCGCTCCATCACCGCCAAGGGTCTCAGCTGCCTGCTGTTTGAATCTCTCCAGGCCGCCCAGCGCTACGGCGTTCAGGATACCATCGTCGAGAGCTTCCTGGACAGCTTCGGCCCCGGCTTTGAGAAGATCATCAACGGCTATGTGTCCGGTGCCATCATCCACGCGGACCGCCGGGAGCACGAAATGCAAAACGTGGTGGACTTCCTGAAAGAGGATAACCTGCCCTGCACCATGGCCGAGGCCACCCGGGAAAAGCTGGCCTGGATTCGGGATTCCGGCATTAAGGACCGCTTCCCGAAGGGTGAAGTAGGCCGCACCTGGCAGGCCGTGCTGGCCGGCTGGGGCGTAAACGAAACCTGATTTTAAAAAACAATTCAATATTCAAGAATATGGAGGAACCTATATGATCTCACCTGCTGTGATAACGCTGATCGTACTGGTTGCGGCAGCCGTTCTGTTTATTTCCGAGAAAATTCCCGTTCCCCTTACCGCAATGCTCTGCCTGGCCGTTCTGGTCCTCACCGGGATCGTGACCCCCGCAGACGCCATTGCCGGCTTCTCCAACTCCACCGTCATTCTGCTGATCTCCATGATTCTGGTCGGCGGCGCTCTGTTTGAGACCGGCGTCACCGAAAAGGTGGCAAAGGCCGCTCTGAAGGTCGCAAAGACCGAGAAGCAGATGATCATGGTGGTCTTCTGGCTGGGCGTCGTTCTGTCCGCCCTGCTGAACAACACCGGCGTTATGGCCATGATGATCCCCCTGCTGCTGGGCCTGCAGGCCTCCGTGGGCTACAGCGCCTCCAAGCTGATGATGGCGGGCTTCCTTGGCGTTATGTGCGGCGGCCGTCTAACCCTGGTGGGCGATGCAACCGTCAACTCCATTGCCCAGAATGCCATCGTAGAGCTGGGCGGCACCTTCGGTGCCTTTGATATCGGCCGCATCGGCCTGCCCATCACCATCCTGACCTTCCTGTGGCTGCTGTTCTACGGCTGGAAGAAGCTGCCGGACTGCAAGACCAACGAAGAAAGCAACATCTTCACCTCCGAGGAGAAGAAGTCCGCCCCCCTGTGGCAGCAGGTCGCATCCGTGGTGGTCATCGCCCTGGTTTTCGTGGGTATGTGTGTCACCGGTAAGATCGGCATTCCCCTGTACATGATCGCCATGCTGGGTGCCATCGCCGTCTGCGCCATGCGCATCCTCAAGGGCAAGGCCGTCTACAACCTGATTGACATGAAGACCGTCTTCCTGTACGTCGGCATGCTGCCTCTGGGCGCCGCCCTGAAGACCACCGGCGCAGCACAGATGATCGCTGACGTGGTGGCCCAGATCTGCGGCGGCACCGGCAATGTCTATCTGATCACCGCCGTGGTGTTCCTGGTCTCCTGCTTCATGACCCAGTTCACCTCCAACGTCGTTACCATCAATCTGCTGGTGCCCATCGTTGTGGCCATCGGCGAGACCCTGGGCGTCAGCCCCGCCGCACTGATCGTCACCGCCACCATCGCAGCAACCTGCGGCTATGTCAGCCCTGTGGCCTGCCCCCCTGCCACCATTATCTACGGCAACGGCGGCTTCAAGTTCAAGGACTACGGCAAGTGCAACTGGTCCCTGCTGCTGCTGACCTTCGTGCTGTGCGTCGTGCTGCTGCCCATGCTGTGGCCTCTGTAATTTTCCCCTGAAGGAGCAAGCTTTATGGACATTTTGATTCGCGGCGGTCATGTGATCGATCCGGCAAACAGCATCGACCGGGTCTGTGACATTGCCATTCGGAACGGGGCCATTCTGGCCGTTGGCAGCATCCCGGCCCTGGAAACCCCGGAAATTCTGGATGCCTCCGGCCACTATGTGGTCCCCGGCCTGGTGGATATGCACACCCATATCTTTCAGGGCGGAAGCCAGTTCGGCTTCAATGCCGATCTGCTGCTCCCCTATGGCGTCACCGCCTGTGTGGATGCCGGAACCGCCGGAAGCGCCAATTACGAAGCGCTGCACCGTGTTCTGGCCCAGAAGCAGGTCCGCACCTATACCTTCCTGAACATCTCCCCCATGGGCCAGATGGGCAGCGGGCTGAACGAGAACCTCGACCCCGCCCTGACGGACGACGCCGGGATGCAGCGCCTGATTGAAAGCTATCCCGGGGAGATCCGCGGCCTCAAGGTCCGTATCAGCAGGTCCATTGTGGGCAGCTTTGGCAGCGCGCCCTTGAAGCGCGCCCTGGAGCTGGGCACACGTTTCGGGCTTCCCGTATGCGTCCACTGCACAGACCCCTGCATTCCCATGGCCGAGTTTGCCGCCATGCTGCGTCCCGGTGATATCCTGTGCCATCTGTACCACGGAAAGGGCTCCACAATCCTGGACGATTCCGGAAAGGTCCTTCCCGAGGTCCTGGACGCCGCCGCAAGGGGCGTGGTCATGGACTGTGCCAACGGGCGAACCAATTTCTCCTTCGATGTGGCCCAAAAAGCCATTGCCCAGGGCTTCCTGCCCACGGTCATCAGTACGGATCTCACCGCCGCCACCGTGTCCAAGGGGCGGATGGTCCGCAATCTTCCGTTCCTTCTGTCCAAGTACCTGAATCTGGGCTTGTCCATGCCGGAGGTTGTCTCCTGCGCCACAATTGCGCCCGCAAAGGCACTGTCCCTGTCTGACGGCACGGGCACCCTGAGCGTCGGCGCACAGGCAGATGTGGCGATCCTGAAGCTTACCGAACAGCACTGCAACTTCCTGGATTCCCAGGGAAAGAGCCTGACAGGCAACCGGATGCTCACCAACCAGATGACCGTTTCCCGGGGCAGCATCCTCTTCGATGCCAACACCCTGCCCCATCTGTAAAACCGCTTCCATCCATTTCCTCATACTGCACAAAGCACCCCTCCGGTCCACAAAACCGAAGGGGTGCTTTGGTAGGTCTGCAATGCAAACCCTGTCGCACGCTATGTAACGATTCATTTCAGATATGCAAGCGCTTTCGGATATTCCAGTTCTAACAAATCGAGATCCTTTGCCGCATAGGTCAGTTCCTCATATCGCAGCGCAGAAGCTTCTTTTCGGTAAACAGCGATCACACGCAGCGCACACCTTGTCAGATCTCGGATATCTTCCCGGACAACCGTATTGGGAACATATTTCTGCGTTGCCCGGTCAAGGACAAATCCTATGCAGGCATTGGTATTGCCTGCAACTTTTTCTGTGTAAAGGCGGGGCTTGATCGGGTCATAATTGCCGATCATCTTCGCTTGCAGATTCTTCGAAATAACACTCGGCAGCACCGCAAGCTTCATATGCGTCGTACCGTCTTCGGAAAATTCAAAATCTGTCGGACTCAGCTTATGGCACAGACATTTCTGATAGAAATCCCTTGCGAACAGCTCCATTGTTTTTCCATTTTTATCTTTGGGCGCTTTCAGTCCTGTTAAGTGCAGATAGTTGTTTCCATAGAACGTGAATTCAAAGGGGAAAACGCTCTTGTGCTTATCTGTGCAGAGAAAAAGCAAACTTTTTCCGTCCAATTCTTTTTTATATGCCTGCGCACAGCGGACAACAATTTCGATTGCCTCGGCCTTCGTATATCTCTTCATTTCTCTCTCCCAATTCAAAAAAAGAGAAGACTGCGGCACCGCAATGCCGCCCGTCTTCTCTTATATGACTGGTTTTTCTGTCGTCCGCCGACATTCAGTTTCATCTGGCCTACAGCCATTCTACTGCATCTATATCGGGTTTTTCTGTTGCCCGCCAACACTCCGGCCCAAAGTCCGGCATCGATTTCGGATTTTAGGTGCCAGCCGCACCAGAGGGATGACGCCCTCTGTCCATTTTTATTATATGCAAAATCATAGGAAAAGTCAACATACCGCCCTGGAATTTATTTCCTTTTCCCGTGCCCGTCGTTGATGACAATTCCGGGTGTTCTTACCTTATCCCCTCACGCACTCCGCCGTGATCTCTGCCAGGGAATGGACGCCGCACATCTGCATGGTGTCGGCCAGCTCTCCCTGGAGCTTTTTCGTCAGGGCCACGGCGCCC
>ERZ773116.1405-NODE-1405-length-22530-cov-4.925918_pt1 | contig 22530 bp, 15 predicted proteins | sample MGYA00580563_ERZ773116 | MGnify/ENA primary metagenome ERZ773116 (study PRJEB29015, sample SAMEA2737864) | human gut metagenome | biome: human gut; feature: human-associated habitat; material: faeces | place: China | collected 2012 ... | reverse complement strand
GAGTATCAACTTCGTAAACATATATATTGTTTCCAATCTCTGTCAGCAAAAAAGCATATTTGCCATCCGGACTGAATGTCAAATGTCTCGGGCCCTCACCTGGTTTGACAGTAACATACGGCTGGATGTCGTTCTTCAGCAGTATGCCTTTTCCCCTGTCAAGTTTGTATAGAACTACCCTGTCCGCACCCAAATCCGGCACTGCAAGCAGTTTGCCATCTGGAGTAAAGCATGCGGAATGTGCGTGCGGACCTTCTTGTCGGACTGGAACAATGCTCCTGCCTTCATGGTTAACTTCATCTGTCAATCTCAGTTCACCGGTGCTTTGATTGATTTTGGCCACAACCACGTTTCCAGTAGAATAGACTGCGCCAATCACATACGGTCCGTGTTTGTCTAAACAAACATGCGCACATTTTGAGCCAAAAGTCCTAACCTGATCTACATAGACTAATGAAGCATCATCATCAATTTTGAAACAGCGAATGACCGCATTATCCTTGCGCTCGTTTTCTGCCAGTATATACTTTCCATCTGACACAAGGAATCCGGGGTCAATTTCATTTTCTCCGAAAACCCCTATTGAATTGAGGACACCGTTTTCTGCGTCAAAGCAAAATCCGTATATCCCTTCGCTGCCTGTAATGCAGCTGTCACTGAACTCGCCGCCTGTGTAAGTTCCAACGTAAACTGTACAATTCATATTGATAATACTTCCTGTAAAATAGTATTTAATATTGATCTGCCCAACTCCACTCAGACCTCTTCTTAATATATCCCCAGGTATACGCATCGGTACCAGGATCTCCGACGCTTTCAGGGAATCCGGGGATCGTCAGCCCACCGTCAACCAACAGCGATACGCCCGTAATATAAGAAGCTTTTTCTGAGGCAAGAAATGCAACTGCTTCTGCAATATCTTCCGGCTTTCCTTTTCTGCCAAGGGGGATGCGTTGTGCAAATTCATTTTTGGCGCGGACACGTTCCGAATCCATTCCGGTTTTCAGAAGTTCTTCATCGGTTCTGACTGTTACCGCACCGGGTTCAACCGCATTCACTCTTATTCCAAACGACGCAAGATCAAGCGCAAAGCACTTCATCATCTGATTCGTACCGGCTTTAAAACCGCTGTAAAGAGCAGCATTTGGCATCGCCCGTTCTGCTCGCATAGATGATATCAGAACAATCGATCCCCGTATCTCGTGCTTCGCCATATAGCGGGCCGATTCACGGGTACATAAAATCATGGCTCTTAAATCCGCACGCATAAGTTTGTCCATTTCTTCGGTATCGATATCCAAAAGGCCTCCGCCAAGACCCGGACGAATAGCATTATTGACAAACAGATTGAGACCGCCAAGCGCTTGAATCGCATAATGTATAAAGCTTTCTGCGGCGCCTTCCTCTTCAAGCACTGCCTTGAACACAAAGCAACGCCTGCCATATTCACTGCGTATTCTCTCCGCCGTTTCCTCTGCCTTATCGGGCCTTGTTGCATATGAAATCGCTAAATCATAGCCTTCGCTTGCAAGCTTTACAGCTATTCCAGCACCTATTCCGCGACCGCCACCCGTAATTATTGCTTTTTTCGCCATATTATTCACAACCTCTTTTTAAATCGTTTAATGTTGATAATGTCCTGCGTCATCAGCACTTGTGCTAGCAGCACAAGCAAGAGAACTATTCCGATAATTGCTTTTTCCCAATATGCATTGAGCACCGTTTGGAGTTTGAAAATATTAGTCAAGCCTGATACAATAAGTGCTCCCACCAAGCAGCTTGGAAATGCTCCTCTGCCGCCACTCATGACAATTCCGCCAATTACAATAGAGGCAATCGCAAGCATGTCATAGCCATCGCCGGCGCTGGCCGCTGCAGCTCCTGTTCGTGCCATAACATTAATTCCAGCCAAACATGCGAGGACACTGCATAGGATGTGTGCCGTCAATCTAGTCTTAAGAACATTGATGCCCATCATCCTCGCTGCGTCTTCATTGCCTCCAACCGCATACACGTTTCTGATTCCGGGAATGTCCCTGATACCCTTCCAACATAGGAAGAACACAAGCAGCATTAATACGACACCCACAGGGACAATTCCAAAGATGTTCCCGTAGCCAAGGACGTTTACTGCCGGATGGATAAATTCCGGTCTATATGTTGTTCCCTTTGTGATTATCAGAAGGATGCCCTTTACGAACATTTGCATACAATATGTTGTAATCATGGGAGATATCTTGATTTTTGCAATCAAAATAGCATTAATCGTCCCAACAACAATCCCCAAAACAATGGACGACAAAAAAGCAAGCGGCAAGGATACCTGCATAACCCACGCAAATACATAGCCCGACATTGCGACAACAGTCGCAACACTCAGATCAATGGAGCCGCTGATTACAACGAACGCCATACCAAAAGCAAGCAAGGCATATGTAACCGTCTGCCGTACGATATTCACTAAATTTTGGTAATTCATAAACTGCGACGGATTGACTGCGAGACCAACCAAAATTACAAATGCCAGCGCAACAGGACCTGTTGAAATTTTCCGTCTCCCTTTTTGGGCAAATACTCTTGTTTCTTTCTGTATGTTCATCATGAGTGCCTCATCCGTTTAACATTTTGAATAGTAACAACGGTTACTATTACAGCGGCGGAAACAACGTATGACCACTGCTCCGGCACATTATTCATACTGATCATAAAGTCTATTATTTTCAGAATAAACACACCGAAAACGGTACCGACAAGGTTTGCCCGGCCACCGCTTATCGGAGTACCGCCTATTACTAAGGCAGCTATCGCATCCATCTCATAAAGGATACCAAGCGACATCGGGTCTGCGCTTGAAACACTTGAGGAATCCCATACGCCACCGATTGCCGACAAAATATTGCATAGAATATATGCCGCTACAACGTTTTTAACTACCTTTATTCCAGTTAAATACGCTGCTTGTCGGTTATCGCCTATAGACTCAAGACATATGCCAAACATGGTTTTCCGCGCCAGAAATAGTCCTATTGCAAGCGGTACAGCAATTATTAACGCTTGTATCGGAACAGCACCGTTGAAAAACCTTATATAACACATGTCTCGGAGCCACGAGACCCGAATTCTAACAACCGCGCCATTGGTCAGCACCTTCGAAAAAGCGCGAAGAATGTACATCATTGACATGGTTGCGATCATGGGCTGTATTTTGAAGTACGATGTATTTATTCCGTTAATCAGGCCGATCACTGTTGCACTCAATAGCATAACGGTAAATGCAATCCATACAGATCCCGTTGACTTTAAAACTAATGCGAACAGCACAGAATTCCACGCCATTCCACTGCCGAGCGAAATATCAATATATCCCGCAGAAATGACAAATGTTGCGCCAATTGCAATTAGCATCAAAGATGTGCTTTGAGTTATTATGCTTCTTACCGTATACCAGTTTGCAAAATTCGGAGTAATAAAGCAATTGATTGCAAATAGTGCCGCGAAAAGCATTGGTGTAATATAACGTTCGATTTCAAATTTTCTTTTTCTCAGCACGATACCACCTCCGAATTCTCCGGTTCTCCACCTGCTATGGCTTTCATGATGTTGTCATGATTAATCTCATCGCCCTTTAATTCCGCAATAGATACGCCTTCCTTAAACACGGTTATCCGGTCACTAATACGTACCAACTCTGACAGATCAGAAGTAATAACCACCACCGCTATTCCTTGATCCGCCATATCTCTAATAAGGCCAAGGATTTCTTGTTTAGCCCCAACATCGATGCCACGTGTCGGTTCATCTAGAAGGATTACTTCCGGAGTCGTCGCCAGGCCTCTTGCAAGCAAAACCTTTTGCTGATTACCGCCGGAGAGATATTTTATCGGTTGGTCCTTGGATGGAGTCTTGATCTTGAACTTATCAATATATTCATCAACTATCTTCATCTTTTTTTGCTTATTTATTACACCATACTGGCTAAGCTTTTTTAGGTTTGCCAGCACAAGGTTGTTTTCTACTGACATATTGGGCACTATTCCGTCAACGCGTCTGTTCTCTGTACAATATACAATATGACGGCTCACTGCATCTGCGGGTCCAGACAGTCTGACCAGTTTTCCCGAAATATATATTTCACCGGCTTCAAGTTTTCTGCACCCACTTAGGAGCTGCATCGTCTCAGACCTTCCGGATCCCAAAAGGCCTGCTATCCCTAATATTTCACCGGGATACACACGGAAGCTTATGTCATTAACTCTGCGTCCACTTCTTGCGTTTTTTAACTCTATAGCCGGGATTTTGTCCTCATTGCTGACCGATTTTTTTGCGTGGTCTTCCATCTGTATATCGCTGCCAACCATGAGCCTTACCAGCTTGTTCTGGTTTAACTCATCTACAGAATATGTCCCCTTATTTTCTCCATTTTTCAACACTGTAATGGAATCACATATCTGATATATTTCTTCCATTCGATGCGTAATAAAAATAATGGCAACACCTTTTCCTTTCAGTGAACGCATAGCCGAGAATAATGAACTGACTTCCTTTTTGTCCAGAGACGACGTCGGTTCATCTAAAATCAAAAGGCGGCAATTCGCTTTTACCGCAATAGCTATTGCAACCATTTGCTGGGCTGCTGCACCAAGATCATTAATTATCGCGTGTGGATCAATATCAATGTTCAGATTATGCAAACATCTTTCAGCCTCTTGATAGACAAGTTGCCAATTTATGCCTGTTCTTTTCATAGGAAACTCTCCAAGGAAAAGATTTTCAGCAACTGAAAGATAGGGTATCAGATTAAGCTCCTGATAAACTGCACGAACACCTTTTTGCTGGGACTCTTGCGTAGAAGTAAATTTAACCTGTTCGCCATCCAAAAAAATCTTTCCTTTATCACATGAATAGACGCCGGTCAGTATTTTAATAATAGTCGACTTGCCCGCACCGTTTTCACCGCTGAGGGCACGAATCTCGCCTTTTTCAATTGAAAACGAAATGTCATTTAATGCTTTTACGCCCGGAAAGCTTTTTGAGATTCCCTGTATTTCCAAAATACTTCTGCTACCTTTGTCCATATAAGCTCCTTATTACCTCTTTTAAACTTGACTTTAGCGGCTCCATTACTAAGCAAGGGAGCCACTAAGGTCATAAGTTATTGTTAATCAGAAGATGATAGTGCCGCTGTCGTACTCTTCCTGTGCATTTGTGCTGTCACACATTCTAAGTTCAAGGCCAGTCACGAGTGCATAACTATCGCCGTTGAGATACTTGGTATAGTTCTCGTACAGGCTATCAACAATAGCCTTAGGATCGATTACCAGGCAGCTGCTCAGTTCGCCGTCCATGATAGATTCGCACATTTCGTAAGAGAGGTCGATACCGCAGGTCATTACATCCTTGCCGGGTTCAAGGCCAAATTCCTTAACCGCAGCAATTGCTCCAAGGATCATTTCATCATTATGAGCGTAGATGACGTCAATATCGCCATTGTTTGCCTGCAGGACGTTCATCGTAATCTGTTGAGCAGTGACTCGGCTGCATTCCGCGCACTGAGTGGAGACAAACTTATAATCTGCAACATTTTCCTCAATTACATCTGTAAAACCTTCGCCGCGGTCAAGAGACCAGGAAAGAGACGTTGATCCGGTGAGATGAAGAATGTTCATGGTCTCATCCTTGTCCCAGTTCTTTACAACCCAACGAGCAACTTCTGCACCCTGGTCATAGCACTCGCCGATTCCGAGGAAGAGATAATCTTCACCGGGTTCATAACCGTCAGCTCTTGCGTTAAAAACAACGATATCAGTTCCTGCAGCTTTTGCGAGCTCAAAGATGCTGCTGGTCGCGCTGGAGTCGACCGGATTAAAGAAGATTACATCGACATCCTGGGCAATCAGGTCCTCAACATCAGCGACCTGCTTTTCGATATTATTGTCGGCGTTAATCAGCACAATGTCATAGCCCCATTCTGCGCCGCGCTTCTCAAAGTATTCTGCCTGAGCGACATTGAAGCCCGCGCTGACTTCTGCGTAAGAAATACCAATCTTAACTTTCCGATCAGAACCTTCTTCCGCGGGTTTCACTTCTTCCGTGGGCCTCATTTCTTCTGTGGGCTTTTCAGTTTGTGTTGCAGCCTGCGTTCCGCATGCTGTGATTGCAAAAACCATAGTTAATGCAAGGACAAGCGCAATAATTTTTTTCATTGATGATTCCTCCTAGTTTTATAATATTAATGACCTAAAACAGTCACCAATTACGTGTGATTTCTTCGTTTATTATTTGTTTCGTACACATCCCGTATACTATCTCATCCGGATTTGGGGACATATCGGTCAGGCCCGGGAGTGTCAATCCGCCGTCAACCGGGAGAACGGCACCGGTAATATAATCCGCTTCATCAGAAGCAAGCCAACACACAGCATTACCTATTTCCAACGGTGTTCCCTGACGGCGAAGTGGAATCATTTCTCTGGCAAAATGATCTCTTTTTTGAACGTCTTCTTTTGTTACACATGGATCCTTCATTTTGGAAGAAGTGTATGTGTCTATACATCCTGGCAGAATGCAGTTGATTCTGATGTTATACGGGGCTACATCCAAAGCGGCATTGCAGCTGCTTCGTACTATTGCTGATTTGATTCCGCCGTACAGAGAAAACTTCTGATGAGAACTAATAGCGCTTTCTGAAGAGATGTTGATAATGCTTCCTATGGTATTTGTTTTGATCCAGTATCTTATCGCATCGCGCATAATTAGCATATACCCGCGATAATTGACCGCAACCACCTCATCAATATCCTTTGCGGAGTATTCATATTGGTAAAGTCTCGGCGGCATGATAGCCGCATTGTTTACTACCAGATCCAATTTTCCGAGCAGGCTCACCGCTTTGGGAATAACCTGTTCTGTCTCAGAGGATTTTCTGAAATCGGATTGAAAAAACACACACTTTCTTCTGAGCCGATCTGCTTCAGCCACAATATCTTCCGTGTTCTCTTTATCAAAGAAATATGTGAACGCTACATCATATCCTTCTCTAAGCAGCCGAATCACGATTCCTCCTCCGATTCCTCGCTCTCCCCCTGTAACCAAGGCGGTTTTCACATGATTATCATTTGAAGTCACAGGTACTTTTCCTCCTTTAAACAAATGTAAGGGCTGCGGGCTCCTTTATCGGTATGGATCCACATTTCGAATAGTAATAACCTGAGCTGTTGTCATATCTAAAAGATACCACTTGGTTGTCAAGCTGATTACAGCATATCAAATAGTTACCATCAGGGGTAAAATCAAATATTCTCGGACACTTTCCTCCGCAGGAAAAATATGTTTTCTCGCTGAGTGTTCCATCCTGATCATTTACGGAAAGCCTTACAATACTGTCCTCCCCGTTACTATCCAGATACCCTCGTACACTTGCAAAAACATATCTTCCGTCTGGAGAAATCCGGATTTCCGCACCCTGTATTTCTGGTCCTTTGTAATTCTTCAGATAGTCCTCCGGAAGCAGTTCTATGATCTGTTTCCTGCTAACATTACCTGTGTTCTGATCGAAATCGAACACATACACGGTATTATCGAACTCATTGAATAAATACAGCCATTCATTATTATGGTGAAACACTGCATGCCGCGGACCAGCGCCAGGACATATTTCCTCACTATGAAGCAGCCCCATAGATCCGTTGGAACCATCAAAGGATATGATATGGATCCGATCCTGTCCCAAATCCGGAGCTGCAATGAACTGGCCTGTTTTATCAAATACCACCTGATGCGGCATGGAGTGCGTTTGTCTTTCAAGAATGCTCCTTCCTTCAGGCAGCTTTAGGACACTTGCGATTTTCTCAGCTATTCCACAAGAATTCAGTTCACATGAATAAATCAGGGAAGACTCTGTTGACGGGAGAAGTATATATTTCCCTTCCGGGCTCAAAGCCGCATGAACGCAACCTCCGGTTGGAATCGTCAAGACAGACTCTAGTGCCAATTCATTAGAATTATTCTTATACCTGTATGTGACAACCGAACCCTTATGCACTCTCTCACTCGTCGCGTAGATAATGTTGTTATTCCCATAAGACGATACCGTAAAACTAGGGTTCATTTTATCGTATCTGGACTGGACTATTTTGAGTTCACCGGTTTTATCGTTTAACTCAAGCAAATGGATCCCATAGTCTCCCTCAAATGTACGGTAGTCAAGGGTACCTATAATAATATGCACGTAATATTCTCCTGACACTTGAAATAATAGAAAAACTGGGGTATAATGATAAAAAGGCGCTATTAAATGCTTCGCAGGCATAAAATATCGCCATACCGACCTGCTTGCACCAGGTCGGTATTTTTTTGTATACAGAGTGATCCCCATTGCGCAGGGCTTACCTATTGTTTTTCAAAACCTTCTTGCGCAAGGTCTCGAAAAACTCTCTCTTGTTTGCCACTGGCTTCTTGCACCAGCCAATGCCAAACCTTATCATACTATCGATTGCTTTTTCTGTTTTTCTGAAGTACAATGCTACTGGGTATTATTTTTCGGGTACACGGCATATCCGGGTTCTCTATTCTATCAATGAGTAATTGCATTGCGGCCTGCCCCATTTTTTGAGGATCTCTTTCAAGATAATTGTATTTTATACCGAAGATATCCGCTGCCTCCGCTTTGTCAAAGGAAATGCATGCAACATCTTTTTCCAAATCTATCCCCGCTTCAAGTGCAGCTTTCATAAAACCGATGGTGGACAGGTTGTTGCTGGTAAAAAGCGCCTCCGGCAAGTTGCCGGACCGAATTGCGTCTGACATGACCTTATACGCGGTATCGATTGTGAAATCTCCTTCAAAAACATGGCTTAGGTCAAGTTTTAAGTTGTTGTCACACAATGCTCTGACATAACCGTTGTAGCGATCTCGAACGGTTTTTACTTTTCGGTTGCCTGTCAGGATCCCTATGTCTCGGTAGCCTGCTTCAATCATAGCGCTTACCGCAGTATAGGCCCCCATTGTATTGTCAAAAAAAGCGCCGTCATGTGATGTCATGTCAATAGATGCGTCAAGAAATACCAGTGGGCATTGAAGCTGATCGATCGCTTCATTAAAAGCTTTTCTTGAACTAATATCATCAAAGTCAACAGTTGGAGCTATGATGATGCCGCTGACTTGCTGTTTCCGCATCATGTACAACGCTTTTTTTTCTTTTTCTTCATTGGCATCTGTATTATAGAAAAAAACATTAAGTCCTTTTGCATCCGCAACGTCGCCAATACCCTCAACCGCTTTTGCAAAGTACGGGTTTGTAATTTCCGAAATAATAACACCAATCGTATCAGATGATTGCTTTGAAAGACGTCTTGCGGCGGCGGACGGCACATATCCCGTTTCTTCAATAACTCTAAGGACGCGCTCGGCAACATCCTTGCTGACGTAGCCCGTGTGATTGAGTACTCTGGACACGGTGGCCTTTGAAACATTTGAACGCTCTGCAATTTCACTAATCGTCATTGTAAACCTCCGTGATATGAAACCGGTTTCATATCATGAATATTATTATATCATGGATATTGTAAATGTAAATAGTAAATATTGCGCAAAATTGTCAAATATAAATTGTACAAAAGTAACAATTGAAGTTATTATTTTATGAAATTTCTTATATTTTCATGAAACAACCCCTTTGTTTTCATACACAATTCGTTTGTTTCACTTCATGCCTCTCTTTTTGTAAAAACTCTTTTCCTTGCAGCAAACAGGGATCGGAGCAATGACGTAACGAAGAAGGCGCCTGAGCAGCATTTCTCAAGAGGCGGGAATAATCGCCCCTTTTCTCGTATAGCTAAGGAACCTCTGAATTAATCTGCATTAGCATAAAGTCCGGGGATATGTATCTTTATTGTGAATATGCAGAAAACAACCTTGACAAATTAAATCTCAATACACAATGGAGTATATTTTCAAAAGGCTTGACGATTTTGACATTTCTGTGCCGCAGGGAAACAGCGGAGACACCCTGTGGCATCTCCGCTGTCAGCAAAATTATTTATGTGTATCCACGTACTCCCTTGGGGAGACCCCGTAATATTCCTTGAATCGCCGGGTAAAGTAGAACGGATCCTCGATCCCCACCTGAACAGCCACCTCCTTGATGTACATATCCCCGTTTTTCAGCAGCAGTTCTGCCGCGTGTTTCATGCGGAATGCATTCAGGTAACCGAAGATGCTGGTACCCATCTCCCGCTTGAAGACCCGGCACAGATAGCTGCGATTCAGGCAGGTGGTTTCGGCCAATGCCTCCAGCGTAATGCTCTCGGTATAGTGGGTATGCAGATATCGAAGCACCTCCTGAACCTCCCGCTTGTGGTCTTCAAAGGGCCGCCCCTTGTACTTGCTCATAAGCTGAATGGCCGTGAGAAAGTGCGTCTCCGTTTCATGCAGTGTGGAAGCTTTTTCCAGAAGCTCCTGCTGCAATTCAAAATCCTCCGGCACCTCGCTGGACGCAACGGAATACCGAATGGAATCCAGCACCCGCTGGCAGGTGATCCTGACGCGGGCAGGCACAAGATAGCATTCCTTCCAGCAGGCAAGCGCATCGTGGGTGATCTGCTGCACCTGCTCCATATCGCCGGCATGCAGGGCATCCAGGATTCTGCCGGTAAGCGCGCTTACCTGTTCAGGCCGGATTCCCTGTTCCATATGGATTTCTTCGGCGCAATAGAGTGTCTGCCCGGAATCGTAAAAGGACAGCCCGTAAGCCTCCCGGCACCGTTCATACGCGCCTTTGGCATCTGCCAGAGATTCCATTCCAACGCAATAGCATATGGTTGGCGTAATGGAGAAATACGTTGCAAGCTGGCGCTGCAGCATTTTCAGCGCGTTTTCTATCATCGCCCTCTCCCCGGAGACTCCTGCCATGCAGATCAGCTCATTGTGGTGCAGGACGAGGGAAATCAGCGGAATCTCTCCCACGGTCGTTTTAAGGAAGGATTCCACTTGGGGCAACACCCGCCTCAGCCGGTCTATTTTGACCGTTCCCTCCTGATAGTACACGGTAAACACGAGAAAAGGGGTACTGAACATCACAGGAAGATTCGGCGCGGCATCCCCGGCGACCTGCGGCTCCCGGAAAAAGCTCCGCAGTCGGGAACGCAGCAGCTCCTGATTCTCCCGGGAGCCGGATTCCGCCTGGGATATCTGGGCTGTTTTGATATGTCCGGCCAGCTTATCCAGATGGGTCAACAGCACCTCACTGGTCAAATCCAGCTTCAGCACATAGTCCAGTGCTCCGCTGGTCAGTGCTTCCCGAACCAGCTCAAAATCAGAATAATTGGACAGCACGATGACCGGCGTTGTATTTTGCTGCTGCTTCAATGTTTTGATCAGCGCAACGCCGTCCATTACCGGCATTTTCAGGTCAGTCAAAATCATATCTACAGGGGTATTCTGCAGGCATTGCAGTGCCTCCACGCCATTTCTGGCAGAGGCGCTGATTTCGTAATCGTCCGAACCCTCCAGCATCTTGCGGATCCCCACCTGAAGGATCGGTTCATCATCTACCAACAGGACTCGATACATATCAGCCATTTTCCTCCGTCATTTTCTTTGGCAGCCGCAGCAGACAGCGGGTGCCGTTTCCGGGGCTTGCCACAATGTGCAGGCCGTATGCTTTTCCGTAGTGAAGCTGCACCCGTTGATCCACATTGGATAACCCGATACCGGAGAAGCGCTCATGCTCTTTTCCGGCAATGGAGGCCGGGTCAAATCCGCAGCCGTCGTCTTCCAGAACCACCTCCACGTCGGTTCCCACGAATCTGCTGGATACCGTGATGGTGATGCATTTTCCGTCCGCCGTTCCGTGGATGATGGCATTTTCCGCCAGCGGCTGCAATGTAAAGCGCGGGATCTCGCAGCTCAGCGTTTCCTCATCCAGATGGTATTCCACCTCAAACATACCTGCGTAACGGATATTCTGCAAGGTAAAATAATTTCTCAGATTTTCTATTTCTGCCGAAATCGGGATCAGCTCCCGCCTTTTTACCAATGAGTGCCGCAGCAGGGAAGACAGGGAAGCGATGCCGTCCTCCAGAACCGGAACATCATTCATCTGCGCAACAAATCGAAGGCTGTTCAATGTGTTGAACAGGAAATGGGGGTTGATCTGGTATTGCAGCATTTTCAGCTCCAGTTCCCGCTTCTGCCGCTGATCCTCGGCATACTGAATGTTGAATTCCTTGATTTCTCCGAACATTTTGTCGATCGTACCGGCGAGGAATCCCAGCTCATCGTGACTGGAGTCTCCAATCCGTTTATCCAGATCTGCGTCCGTGGTAATGCTGCAAAGGCTCACCATACGGTTGATCGGCTTCATAATGCTGGAGTAAACCATAGTCGTAAACAGCAGACAGCACCCAATGAGCAGCACACAGATCAGCAACAGGGAGCGGTTGATGCGGCTGATCTCCTCGGTAAAGTATTCCGAAGGAATGGTAATCAGCAGGTAGCTGTTCAGCTTCGGGTTATACAGGGCAATCATGACTTCCTGAGAATCCGTCGTGAACGCGGCCATGTGGTCAGACGCAGTCTGGGTATCCGCACAGATGCGGGAAAACATCTCGTTATCCCCATAGCTGAGACCCAGCAGCGTGCTGTCCTGAGAGGAGATGATCTGCCCGTTGGCGCTGAGCAGCATAACATTGGAGCCTTCCCCGAAGGAAACCTTTGTCAGCAGCATATCACTGACGAAGTTCTCGTCAATATAGGCGAGAATATACCCCAAGGGTTCATTCATATTTCCAAATTTATAGATTTTTCGGCCAAGCACGATTTTATCATAGCTGCGGAACGTCCGGATGTATTGCAGTGAGTCGCTTCCTGCGGTGGCGTCGATCATCTGAAGAACCTCCGCGAACCGCTCTTTTGAAATATCGTCGTAGCCCAGATCATAGATGATCCGGCCGTAACGATCCACCACTCTGGTATTTTTCAGGTAGGTGGAAGAAAAAGGGATCATCCGTACAGAATCGGAAACCGCCTTTACGCTGTCCACATCGATGATATAGGTTTCTTCCATGGACGCCAGAAGCGCGGTCTGGATCATATTCGTGGTGGAAATCAGATCGAGGTAGCTTTGGAATTTCTCCAGCTCCGTTGTGAAGGAATTATTCAGGAGATATGTCGATTGAATGGCGGACTGCTTGAGCTTGCTGTCCATAGCATCGGAGTAAATGGAAGAAGCATACAGTCCCACGAAAACCGCCGGGATCAGGGACAGCAGCAGGAACGATATCAGCAGCCGATGGCGGATGCGGATACGCCGCAGCACATTTATGATATAATCGTACATACAGAGCGCCTCCAGACCGTGTTCATTTATGCAAAGTCATTACTATAAAAGCACATTTCGGCGTGAAAGTCAATATCGTCTATGTTTTTGTAAATTTTCTGTATGTTGCAGCGGCGGCTGTTCCTTTATAATAAGCGCATAAACCAGCTTCCCCACGAAGCTGAAAAACAGGAGGTTTACAATGAAAAAGTTTCTTGCACTGCTTCTGTCTGTGCTGATGGTAGTCGGTATGCTCGCCGGCTGCGGCGCACAGAACGAGCCTACCCAGCCCGCAGCTGCCCCTACCCAGCAGGAGGCAACCCCCACTGCTGCACAGGAAGATAATGCCGCAGCAAACCCCGCTGACAAGTTTGAAAACAAGGAACTGAGCATCGCCATCTTCGAGGGCGGCTATGGTCAGGACTACTGGAACGAGATCGTCGCTGCTTTCGAGGCTGCCTATCCCGGCGTTACCGTGAATATGCAGATCAGCCCCACCATCGGCGACATCATCCGCCCCCAGATCATCTCCGGCGAATATCCCGACTTCATCTCCATCAACGACAACGATCAGACCGGCGTTCTGCTGTCCCTGATCAACGAGCATGCTCTGCTGGATCTGACCGATTTCTTCAATGAGGCGGGTCTGGAAAGCGACACCCCCCTGAAGAATCTGGTCAACGACGGCATTCTGGAGACCACCAAGTGCTCCCCCTACGGCGATGGCAAGGTCTACATTGCTCCCTTCAATTCCTCCCCCATGGGTCTGGTTTACAACAAGACGCTGTTCGAGGAGCATAACTGGGAACTGCCCGAGACCTGGGACGACTTCTTCGCTCTGGGCGATCTGGCCAAGGCAGAGGGCATTGCCCTGTTCACCTACCAGGGCATTTACCCCGGCTACATGGAGTCCGTGCTGTGGCCCGCAATCGCTTCCGCTGCCGGCATTGACACCCTGACCGAGATCGCCAACTACACCGAAGGCTCCTTCTCCTCTCCCGAGGTGCTGAAGGTGCTGGAGAACATTCAGAAGATCTCCACCGGCGGCTACCTGCTGGAGGGCACCGTTGGCCTGAACCACACCCAGTCCCAGACTGAGATGATGATGAACAAGGCTCTGTTCATCCCCAACGGCACCTGGATGGAAAACGAAATGAAGGACGCCCCCCGCGCCGACGGCTTTGAGTTCGGTCTGTGGCACGCTCCCGTTCTGAACGCCGGCGATCAGGCTTATGTGATGACCAGCGTTGAGCAGTTCTCCATTCCCGCCAACGCCAAGAACCCCGAACTGGCGAAGGAATTCCTGAAGTTCCTGTACACTGAGCAGTCTGTCAAGCTGTTTGCCCAGTACTCCGGCGGTATCTATGCTCTGAAGAACGCTGCCGAGTGGAGCAAGGAGTACCTGACCGCAGGCGTGTACAACATGAACTCCGTTTACGAATCCGGTAAGAGCATGGTCTTTGGCTGGACCTCCGTTCCCGACGGAACCAAGGTCGTTGTCTCTGACACGGTCTTCAATCCCATTTCTGATGTGATGAACGGCGCCATGACCCCCGAGGCTTGGGCTGCCGGTGTCGAAGAGGCCATTGCTGAAGTCAACGCCAACCGCTAAGCTTCTGGTTTCTTGGTTATCACCTGCCCCGCTGAGCCTGTACTCAGCGGGGCATTTTTTGAAAGGAGCGTTAATTTATGCCGAAGAAACCGGGAAAAGCCTTAAAACGAAAAAGCAGGATGCCCGTCGGCTTCATCTGCGTCTGCGTTCTGCCTGCGCTGCTGCTGACGCTGTTCTTTACGATCATTCCGGCTGTCCGGGCGTTCTATCTTTCCCTTACCGATTCCACCGCGCTGAGCCTGAATCCCAAATTTGTGGGTCTGGAAAATTATGCTTATCTGTTCACCGATAAATCCTTTTTGCAGGCTTTGGGAAACACCTTTAAGCTGCTGCTGGTCGTCCCTGTCATAACGATCGCATTTGCACTGATCCTTGCTTTTATGATTCACCAGTCCAAGCTCCGGGAGCGGGGACTGTACCGCACGGTTCTCTATTTTCCAAACCTCGTGTCCATGACCGTGGTCGGTATCATCTGGTCGTTTGTATTCCATCCGACGATGGGTATCCTGACCTCCCTGATGAAAAAAATGGGCATGAGCGCGTATGTTTTATCATGGCTGGGTGACTCCCGCACCGCCCTCTGGTGTGTTGCCGTTGCCCTGATCTGGCAGGCAACCGGCTATTACATGATTATGCATATTGCCGCAATGGACGGCATTTCTGCGGAGATCTACGAGGCTGCAACACTGGACGGCGCCACCGGCTTCCGCAAGTTCATCAGCATCACGGTTCCGCTGATCAAAAACATTGTGGGCATCACCTTTATTCTGGCAATGTCCGGTACGCTGGTGCTGAGCTTTACCCTGTCCAATGTTATGACCGGCGGCGGCCCGAACGGCGCGTCCACCGTTTTGCTGGGATATATGTACAATCAGAGCTTTGTCAACGGGAACTTCGGCTATGGCATGGCAATTGCTGTTTTTTCTCTGGCAATTTCCATTGGCCTGTCCGTAATTTCCAGAAAACTCTCCGCCGCAGAGGAGGCTTAACTATGACGGATAATACTTTGGCTATGGCGAAGACAAAAGCCGCCAAGTGGGCAACGCGCATTTTTCTTCTTGCAGTGGCGCTTGTTATGTTCTACCCCCTGCTCTGGAATCTCCTGTCCTCCTTCAAAACGAATACAGAGTTTCTGGAAGACGCCTTCTCCCTGCCGTCCCATCTGGAATGGTCAAACTATGGGCGTGCTCTGGAGAAATCCAAGCTGCTGGCAAATATCTGGAACTCCTTTTATGTCGTCGGCATCAGCGTCGCCGTTCTGGTCATCTGTGTCATTCCCTGCTCTTACTGTCTGGTTCGCTATAAGTTTTTCGGTTCCAGACAGATCCTCGGAATGTATATGGCCGCCATCTTCATTCAGGCCACCTACATCATGATCCCCCTGTTCTTGCAGATGAAGGATCTGAAGCTGCTGAACAATCTGACTGCACTGGGCGTGCTTTACGCCGTCATGCAGTTCCCCTTCGCCATTTTCCTGCTGTCCGGCTTCATGAGTTCCATTCCGAAGGACTACGAAGAGGCCGCGCGGCTGGATGGCTGCGGCAACTTCGGCGTGCTGCGCCATGTGGTCGTCCCCATGGCAAGACCTGGTATCATAACCGTGTGTATGATTACTGCCATGAGCGCATGGAACGAGTATCCCGTTGCGCTAGTCATGCTGACTAAGCCCGAGCTCAAGACCATGCCCGTCGGCCTTGCCGCTCTGTATGAGCAGCAGCGTTATGCAACTGACTGGGGCGCACTGTTTGCGGCGCTGATGCTGGCTTTGATCCCCACGATCATGCTGTTTATCATCGGTCAGAAGCAGCTGCTTCAAGGCACGAATGTCGGCGGTATCAAGGGATGATTTTTGAGAGGTAGCCTATGTATCAGGCAATTCATTATAATGAGAACGGCGCTATGGCCGACCGCCTGTCCTATCTTCAGCGCCATGACATTGTTTACTGCCGTCCTGCCCTGAGACCTTACGACGGGCTGCCCGTCGGCACAGGGGATTCCGGCGGGCTGCTGTACCAGTCCGCATACGGGCTGGAAATGACCGTCAATCACGCGGACGCACTGGATTATGCCCCGGATGGCCCCATGTCTGCCTGGGCATGGGAAGCGGAGGAGCACCAGACAGTCCCGGTTTCCTGCGGGCATCTGAGCATCCGCGCCTCCATGCCCATCTTCGATTGGGTGTATCTGGAAAAGTTTGAGCAGCGGCTTATGTTGGCTGCGGCAGAGATCACCGGCCGCGCGGAAACGCCCTTTTCCACCGCCGCATGGAAGGTATACGCCCCTCAGGATCCCGGCGTGCTGGCAGTGGAATTTACAATCCGTTGCGATGAGCCGGTGGAGCTTGATATCCTCATGGACAAATGGCCCAGTCCGCATTTCATCCACCACTATGAGCAGATCCTTCATACCCATAACGAGCGGATAAACACCGTGAAAACCCATGCCCATGACGACAGGATCCTGGTAACACAGGATCTGGGGCGCTGCAAAACAGCACTGGCGGCCACCTGTCAAGGCTCGGCGGAAATTGTCAATTCCCATGCAGCACGGTTCAGATTCCCCCGGCAAACGGAACACGCCTTCACCCTCTATGTCGCCGCGAGAGCAGAGGAGACGGACGATGCCGCCCGGAACGCAATGCTGGCGCTGGATTCGATTACGGATGCGCACAGTATCCGGGAGAAGCACCGCGCCCGGTGGCGCACGTTCTGGAATCAGTCCTTTATCCATTTGCAGGAAAATGATTATCTGGAAAATCTCTACTATATTCACCTCTACCAACTGGGCTGCAGCAGTCTGGGCCGGAATCCACTGACCTTTGCCGGATTGTGGGGGTGGTTCCGGGACAGCCGGAACTGGGGGCATTTTTACCACTGGAACCACCAGCAGACCTACTGGGGTCTCCACGCCGCAGGGCATTCAGAGCTTCTGGCGAACTATCTGGATTATCGTTTTAGAATGCTCCCACATGCAAAAGAGGACGCAAAACGGCTGTTTGGCGTGGACGGTGCATTTTATTCTGACATCTCCAATCTGAATGGCTACAATGCCATAGAGCCGGACACCGTCAGAAACCTCAGCGTAGGTCTTCAGATCGCACTGGATTTTTACCGCCATGTCCGATACACCATGGATACGGCTTTTCTGAAAGAAAAAGCGCTCCCTGTTATGACCGCCTGTGCAGACCTGTATCTGAATCTGATGCAGGAGCGGGAGGGAAAGCTGTATCTGCGGGGCGGCTCCACGCCGCTGGAAAGCTACTGGAATCTGGCGTTGACTCTGCCCGATCAGGTTTTGCTGCGTTCTGTTCTCCGGGCGCTTATGGATGTAAGCGAAGCATATACTCTGGGGCTTCCCGTGGAGCATTACCGGGATGTGCTGGAGCATCTCCCCCCACTGCCCATGGAGACGGTTTCTCATAACGGAGAAGAATTGGAGATTTTCTCGGCAGGCGTTTCCTGGGACGGACGCACAGTCCCCTATGCCGGCGGAGAATACCCGCTGTCGCCATTCCCCGCAACCCTCTTTTCCCCGGTATGGCCGGGGGAATGGATTGGTCTGGGAAAGGAATCGGAGCGGGAATTTGCTGTCATGCGGAACACCGCAAGAGTAATTTTCGACCGGGATGTGTACGGAATCGGCGCACTTGGCTGCTGCGGACACTCCCCTTCTCCGGAAACCGCCGCCCGGCTGGGGATGACGGAGGATATGGAGCCGATTCTGCATCGCTTTATCCGCGCTTATCAGCTTTTCCCCAACGGCCTGATGCACTTTTCGGATGTGACCCAGAATCAGCAATGGTCGCAGATCGACCGTCCCCAGATTCTCCCTGAAAACATATCAGGAACCCAATGGGAGAAAATGCATGAAAAGGACTTTGGAGACCGGACAGAAATTCCGTCGGAGTGGTTCCTGCACTGCTACTTTGAAGCGGCTGCCAATCTGTTCGCCGGAACGCAGGATATGCTGCTGCAATCTCAGAACGGTCTGATCCGGGTATTCCCGGCGCTTCCCCAAAAGCGAACCGCCATGTTCACACTGTGGGCGGAGGGGGGCTTTCAGGTCACGTCCGAATGTACCGACGGGGACGTCCGTTATATTTCCATCGTAAGCACGAGAGCCGGAGTATGCCGTGTATTGCTGCCGTGGAATGTACCCGTGGGCATTCGGTGCGGAAACGCCGATATCGCATTTGAACAGCAGGGGGATACCGTGGTTTTCACGGCAGACGCCGGTCAGCGGTATCTGCTCCACCGCAGAGAATTCCCTCCTGAAAACTACTACCACAATCCCTTCCCGGATGTGAAAAATCGGGGAAGAAAAACCTTTGACCGCGCCGCAATTGGCCTTGCGGCCTATTACTGATGATGAAAGCGTCTGACAATTTGCATCTGCATGGCCCGATTCCCTCATGGGATGAGGGTCTACCCCTTGGAAACGGCGCACTGGGCTGTCTTGTTTGGGGGCCGCTGGAAAATCTGCGTTTTTCCCTCGACAAAGCAGGATTATGGGATCTCACCCCTGCGCCGGAAACATTGCGCACTGATTTCACCTACGAAACCATGTGCCGCTATGTGGCGGAACAGAAGTGGGGTGCGCTGAAAGCTTTGTTTGATGCCCCCTACAGCTATGCCACACCCACCAAGCTCCCGGTAGGCGCAGTGACGCTTTCCGGGCTGCCGGAAATGCCCTATGACGCAGAGCTGTCCCTGCCGGATGCAACAGCATCGATCTGCTGGGAGGATGGTTCTCTGAACGTATGGATGGCGGCGGCCGCTCCCCTTCTGGTGCTGGAAGCAGAAACACCGGCGTACCTGTCCCTCGCCATGCATCCCCCTGCATACGGGCAAACCGAAAATCCATTTCAGGATCATCTTTGCCGGGCTCTGGCAGAGCTGAACTATCCGGCTCCCGTATTGCTTGCGGATGGGTTTTTACAGGAAATTTCCGACGACCGCTGCTATTGTGTCCTGACACGAAAAATCGTGACAGAAGGCAAAACCGTATTTCTCATCACAGCGGCGGATGGAGCTCAGGGCGATGACCTGCTGCGGCAATGCCGTACACTTCTGTATCAGGCCGATTGGGCGGCTCTGCGAAAAGCCCATGAAGCATGGTGGTCAGACTACTGGCGTAAAAGCGGCATTTCCATCCCCAGCGAGGCGTTGGAACAGATCTGGTATCGTGGGAATTACCTTTTGGGTTCAGGTTCCCGGCTGGGAGAAGCCCCCATGCCGCTGCAGGGCGTGTGGACGGCAGACCAGAATGCCCTTCCCCCATGGAAAGGGGACTACCACAACGACCTGAACACGCAGTTCACCTACTCCGGATATCTGACTGCAAATCACCATTCTCAGGGCTCTGCGTTTCTGGAATATCTGTGGCAGCTTCTGCCTGAGGCAAGACGATTTGCCAAAGCGTTCTACGGAACGGAGGGTATCTGTTTTCCAGGAGTGATGGCATTGGATGGAAGCCCATTGGGCGGCTGGCCGATGTACTCCCTTTCTCCTACCAACACGGTCTGGCTTTGCCAACTGTTTTATGAGCATTACCGGATCACCGGGGATCCGGATTTCCTCCGTCACCGGGTATGGCCTGTGTTTTTGGATTGTGAACGCTGCATCGGGAGTCTCCTGACTGCGGACGAAAACGGCTGTCTCTGTCTGCCCCTTTCTTCCTCGCCGGAAATCAACGATGATTCCCCTGCGTCATGGCTGACACCTGACAGCAACTATGATCTGGCACTTCTGCGGTATTTATACGAAACGCTCCTGAAGATGGCAAGGGTTCTGCACGAGCCGGAGGAATACTGGGCAGGGCAGCTTGCGCTTCTGCCCATGCCGCTGACGGAAGAAGACGGAACCCTGATGATTGGGAAAAAACTGTCCATTCAGGAAAGCCACCGCCATTTTTCCCACGCCATGTCCGTCTACCCGCTTCGCCAGATCGCACCTGGCACACCGGAAAATGAAAACATCATCAACAACACCATTTCCCGGCTGGAATCCCTCGGCACCAGTCAGTGGGTCGGCTTTTCCTTTGTCTGGTACGCCTTGCTGAAAATCATACAGAAAGACGGCGCCGGTGCAGAAAAAGCCCTTCTGGACTTTTCAAGAGGATTCCTCAGCCCGAACGGTTTTCATCTCAACGGAGATTACAGAAAGCTGGGGCTCAGCAACTTCCATTACCGCCCATTTACGCTGGAAGCCAATATGTTGGCAGTTCAGGCCGTCAGTGAAATGCTCCTGTACAGCCAAGGCGGAGAAATCGAGGTATTTCCAGCTGTTCCGAAGCATTGGAATGCACTGTCCTTTTCCGGACTGTGCGGAGAAAACGGGCTGCTCCTTTCGGCAGAAATGAAAAACGGTGTCACTACAGTGACAATGTATGCCCAGCAGGAGGGAAGCTGGCATCTCCAAAATACCAATAAAATCATCTCTCTGAGGCAGGGAGAAACTACAACACAAATATGGAGGAATTCCGTATGAACAAGCAATCCTTTGGCCGTGTCACGATCCCGACGGACCTGGATGTTGTGCCGGAAACCCTAGAAATTCTGAAAAAGTGGGGTGCCGACGCCATCCGGGACTGTGACGGCACGGATTTCCCCACAGAACTGCAAGGCCAGAACGCCAAAATCTATTCCACCTACTACACCACCCGGAAGGACAACGCCTGGGCGAAGGCAAATCCTGACGAGGTTCAGCAGAGCTATCTCATGACCCCCATCCACACCGCCGAGGAAGGATCGCTTTCCATCGAGCTGATGAAGGGCATTTCCAGGGAGATGATGGAGGTCAACGCCCGGGACGATATCAAGCGCTGGTGGGAAGTCATGGATCGTACCACCGGAGAGCCTTTAAGCCCGGATGCCTGGCACTATGACGGGGATACCGGCTGCGTGGTGATCCCGGAACCTGCGCCTTATCATAACTATACCGTGGCGTTCCTGGCCTACATCATCTGGGATCCGGTGCATATGTACAACGCGGTGACGAACAACTGGCAGAATTTCGAGCACCAGATCACCTTTGACGTGCGCCAACCGAAAACCCATAAATTCACCATGGAGCGGCTGCGGAAATTCATTCAGGAGCACCCCTATGTGAACGTCATCCGCTACACCACCTTCTTCCACCAGTTCACGCTGGTGTTCGACGAGCTGCGGCGGGAGAAGTTCGTGGACTGGTACGGCTATTCCTCCTCTGTGTCCCCCTGTATCCTGGAGCAGTTTGAGAAGGAGGTCGGCTATCAATTCCGCCCCGAATTTATTGTGGATCAGGGCTATCACAACAACCAGTATCGGATTCCCTCCAAGGAATACAAGGATTTCCAGGCCTTCCAGCGCCGGGAAGTGGCCAGACTCTGCAAGGAAATGGTGGATATCACCCACGAATGCGGGCTGGAAGCCATGATGTTCCTGGGCGACCACTGGATCGGCACGGAGCCGTTTATGGACGAGTGGAAAACCATCGGCGTGGACGCGGTGGTCGGCTCCGTGGGCAACGGCTCTACGCTGCGGCTGATCTCCGATATCCCCGGCGTCAAATACACCGAGGGTCGGTTCCTGCCCTATTTCTTCCCGGACACCTTCCACGAGGGC
>ERZ773116.1384-NODE-1384-length-22789-cov-10.022653_pt1 | contig 22789 bp, 14 predicted proteins | sample MGYA00580563_ERZ773116 | MGnify/ENA primary metagenome ERZ773116 (study PRJEB29015, sample SAMEA2737864) | human gut metagenome | biome: human gut; feature: human-associated habitat; material: faeces | place: China | collected 2012 ... | reverse complement strand
CCGGCTCCTGCCGCTGCCCCCGCAGCCGGCGGCCCCGCCAATGTCACCTCCCCCCTGCCCGGCACCGTTCTGCGTCTGTGCAAGAATACCGGTGATGCCGTTGCGGCCGGCGAGGTCGTCATGATCGTTGAGTCCATGAAGATGGAGAACGAAGTCGTCGCTCCCGAGGGCGGCCGCATCGCCTCCATTGCCGTTGCAGCCGGCTCCGCCATCAATACCGGCGACCTGCTGTTCACTCTCGGCTAAAAGTTCTCACAGCATAATGCCTAATGCGGCGCTATTGTTTTGTGTGTTTATCACAATACAATAGCGCCGCATTTTTGCAACATTTTTGATATATTTTCCATACCATTATTATTTTGTGTGTATTGCACCATTTATAGAGTTTTTTATTGTGCAAAATATATATGTCAAAATTCATCAAAAAGGAATCAAATTTTCTACAATGTAAAAATTCCACAACACCTATTGCATTTTATATTATTTAATAGTAGAATAGCTATTAGAAAGAACATGGGTAAGTAGTAAACAGCTGCTCCCTGTTTCCATTATTTCCGCCGAGGCGGAACCGCAAAGGGGGCGACACGCATGGATACCAATTACGGCATCTCGATGAACTCTATTCTCCGCATGGATATCCTGCATGATGCCCGCCTGCTGGCCGGTGCTTCCGGCACCGATCAGATCGTTACCTCGGTCAGCGTCATGGTCGATCCCAACATCGTCAGTGCTGTGACCGGCGGTGAGCTGCTGGTTTCCACGGCCTATGCCATCCGGGAAAATCTCCCCCAGCTTATGGAGCTGATTCCGCAGCTGAAGGAACGCGGCGTGGTAGGCCTTGGCTTGAAGTTCAACAGCTATATCAATGAGATGCCGCAGAACATCCTCGATCTCTGCAATGAGCTGAGCTTCCCGCTGTTCGAGATTCCCAACAGCATCTCTTTCTCTCAGATCATCACCCCCATCATGACCACCATCGTCAATAACCAGGCACAGACGCTGGGGGATATTTATGAACTGCAAAAGGCCCTTACCGCCACCATGCTGGGCGGCGGCAACCTGCAGTCCATCGTGCAGACGCTTTTTGACCGCTTCGGCAACAGCGTCGCCATCTACAATGACTTCTTTTCTTCTTTTGTGCTGGCCTGCAGCGAGCAGCGCCGTGAAAGCATTTCGCGTCGGATGGAAAATCTCGTCCGTTCCGGCTCCTCCAGCAAAGAGACTGTTTCGCTGATGAGCAGCCGTGAGGTCGATAACATCGACGGGCTCATCTGCAATAAGATCATCATCCCCATTTACAGCGATAAGAAAAAATACGGCAGTATCTACATCTGGGAGGACAACCGCGAGATCACCGGCGTAGACCTGGCCGTTCTGGAAGCTTCTACTTCCCTCATCGCGCTGGATATGATCAAAAAGATCTCGATGTACGAGATGGAAAACAACCACAAGGCCACCTTTCTTGATGACCTTTTGGTTCACGATGAGGAACGGCAGCGCAAGTCGCTGGCCAATGCCGAGTACTTCGATTTCGATGTGGATGCTGAGCACCGTGTGGCGGTCATCCGGGTCCTTTCCGGCAGCTCCACCATCGGCAATAGCTCCCTTTACAAAACCAACAACAGCATTGTCAATATCCTGCGGCGCATCAGCCGCGATAGCAGCATCAAGGTTCTGTTCGTCAATAAGTGTGACAGCATCGTGCTGGTCTTTGAATCCCCCCTGCGGGAAGATGAAGAATACCGCCGGCTGCTGCAGGCGTTCATCGATACCGCACTTTCCTCTTTAGAGACGGAGGGGATTCTCGCCATGGCGTCTATCGGCGTCGGCCGCAGCTATGCTGATGCCACCAGCCTGTGGAAGAGCTTTAATGAAGCCCGCCGCGCGGCTGCCTGCTGGAACATTGATAATTCCCGTGTTCATTACTTTGAAAAGCTCGGCGTTTATCGCTTCCTTTCCTACGAAAATCTCCGCCCGGAGCTCATCATTTTCTACAATGAAACGCTCAAGGTGCTGGTGGATTACGACCACGATCGCGATTCCGAGCTGGTACATACCCTTTCGCTTTACTTTAAGTGCGGCGGTAATCTCAAGCGTCTGGCAGAAGAAATGGGGGTCCACTACAATACTGTAGCTTACCGCATCCAGCGCATCAAGGAGCTGGCCCATGTCAGCTTTGATAACGCCGACCAGATGCTGAATCTACAAATTGCCCTCAAGATCTATGAAGTCAACTTCCACCGCTGAGGCCATCTCGGCCCAGCTGCTGGCCCTGCTGCCGCAGCACCCCGCGGAGGCCACCGTTCATTCGGTGTTCCATACCTCGGCCAATCTGCTGTATCAGGGGCAACTGGTCACTCTGCTGGATGATACCCGTCCGCTTTATCCCTGTGCCGTACGGCTTGGCGGTTCCATTCCGCCCCTTGCCGCCGGGGAACCCGCTCTCCTTTCGCGGGAGCGCATCACCTTCCCCCACAGCGGCCACACCATCGAGCTTCACCGGGCGGCCGTCACTTCCCTTTCGCTTTTCTCTCCGTTGCTTCCCCTGCAGCTGCCCCATCCGGCGGCTCCGCAGGCCCTGCGGGAGATCATCCTTTCCAACGGCAAGCCGGAAGGCTTCGCTCCTCTGTTTACTATTTTGGAGGATGACCCCTCTCCCCTGCCCGATAACCTCTATGTCCGCTATGCGGCAGAGCGCATCCCCGCTCTATTCGCCGCCCTGCGGCAGAAGGATGCCGAAGCCGCCGCTGAGGCTGCCTATTCCATCGCCGGCTGCGGCATTGGGCTCACCCCCTCCGCCGATGACTTCCTTTGCGGAGTCATGGCGTCGGTACTGGCTTCGGCCATTGCCCGCGGGGAACAAAATGAATGGCTGCCCCTTACCGCCGCTATGGCCGAACGAGCTGCCCCCCGCACCAATCTCATCAGTGCCGCATTTCTGCGGCAGGCTGCCGCCGGGCAGCTCTCCTCGGATGTGCTCACTCTCATCCGAACCCTTTATTCCAGTGTCCTATCGCTGCGGCTACCGTCTGCTGCGATGAATGTTATCGCCTTTGGCGAAACATCCGGTACAGATATCCTGACCGGTATATATTTCGGACAAAAAAATTATCCAAATTAGGAGGAAACGGCATTGGTTAGTCTGCAAATCAAACCCAACACCTACTACGACTCCATTACCCTGATGATCATCTCCAAAGAGCTGAAGAAGGTCCCGGGCGTAAAGGAAGCTCTGGTCGGCATGGGCACCGATCTGAACCTTGACATTGCCAAGGTAACCGGTCTTTCCAGCCCCGAGCTGGAAGCCATCACCCCCAACGATTTCTTCGTAGCGCTGGATTGCGAAAACGAAGAGGCCGAGGCTGCTGCTCTCAAAGCTCTGGAGGAGCAGCTGAATAAGAAGGAGGAGAGCCGCAGCGCTGCGTACTATCCCCCCACCCTCACTTCCGCCCTCAAGGCTGATCCCAAGATCAACCTGGCGCTCATCTCTGTTCCCGGCCGTCATGCTTACGATGTTGCCAAGGACGCTCTCGACAAGAACATCAATGTTATGCTGTTCAGCGATAATGTTTCGATGGAAGAAGAGAAGAAGCTCAAAGAGTACGCCGTTTCCAAGGAGCTGCTCATGATGGGCCCCGACTGCGGTACTGCTGTTGTTAACGGTCTGCCCTTGGCTTTCGCTAATGTGATCCATAAGGGCCCGATCGGTATCTGCGGCGCTTCCGGTACCGGTACTCAGGAGCTCACCATCCTCATCGACCAGCTTGGTTCCGGCATCACCCAGGCTCTGGGCACCGGCGGCCGTGACCTGAAGGCGGAGATCGGCGGCCTGATGTTCAAGCAGTGCCTCAACGCCCTCATCGCTGACCCCGATACCAAGGTCATCATCATGCTCTCCAAGCCGCCCGCGGATCATGTTGCCAAGGAGATCCTGGCCATCGCTAAGGAGTGCAACGACCACATCAAGCCCGTAGTCGTAGACTTCATCGGCGGCGATCCCAACCTTCCCAAGGAGTACGGTCTGACCGCTGCCTACAACCTGGAAGATGCTGCCCGCAAGGCTGTTGCTCTCTCCAAGGGCGAGCCCGTTCCCGCTGATATGTTGGATATCGATATGCCTAAGGCTGAGCTGGAAGCTCTCATCGAACGCGAGACCTCCAAGATGGCTCCCACCCAGAAGTACTATCGTGGTTTCTTCTCCGGCGGCACCCTGGCGGATGAGTCCATGAAGCTCTCCATCGGTAAGCTGGGCCACATCTATTCCAATATCCCCCTCAAGCCCGAGGATAAAATCGAGAATCCCCTGACCGCTGAGTACAAGGAGAACACCTGCATCGACTTTGGTGAGGACGAGTTCACCGAGGGTAAACCCCATCCGATGATCGACCTGACCCTGCGCTGCGAGCGTATCCTGCGTGATGCTCATGATCCCACCCTGGCTATTCTGCAGTGCGACTGCGTTATCGGCTACGGCTCCAATGCCAACCCCGCCGAGGAGCTCTCCGCTGCCATTGCCAAGGCCAAGGAGATCGCTGCGAGCGAGGGCCGTTACATCTCCGCTATCTGCTCTATCGTAGGTACCGAGGGCGACCCCCAGAACTTGACCGAGACCCGCAAGCAGCTGGAAGCTGCCGGCGCTATCGTTGTTCGCTCCAACGCTCAGTCCACCTATCTGGTACACCATATGCTGGATAAGCTGAATGGAGGTAAGTATTAATGCATCAGATCAATAAACTGTTCGGAGAAAAGCTCCACATGGTCAATATCGGCGTAGAGACCTTCTACCAGGATATGCTCTCTCAGAAAGAAGCGGGCACCCAGGATATCGAGGTCATCCATGTTGACTGGAAACCCGTAGCCGGCGGCAACAAGAAACTGGCCGGTATGCTCGGTATGTTGAAGTAATTACCCACTCCCGCGCTGCGGGAAGGTGATTTTTCTAAATAATTTATTTAGGAGGAAAAAACAATGACATTGGGCGAGAAAATCAATGCCGCTAATGCCGAAGCCCTGAAGATCATTCTGGGCGCTCAGCCTACCCTGATCGGCGTTGGCACTGCCGGCGAAGACATTCCCGGTATGACCAAAAAGACCATTCTGCACTCCGGCCCTCCCGTAACCTGGGAGAACATGTGCGACCCCACCAAGGGTGCTGTTATCGGCGCTCTCATCTATGAGGGTCTGGCCAAGACTCCCGAAGAGGCTGAAAAGCTGGCCGCTTCCGGCGAGATCACCTTCGATCCTTGCCACCATCACAATGCCGTAGGCCCCATGTGCGGTATCGTTTCCTATTCCATGCCCGTTTGGAAGGTCATCAATAAGGCTCATGGCAACATGGCTTACTGCACCTTCAATGAGGGTCTGGGCAAGGTTCTGCGTTTCGGTGCTTATGATGATACCGTTATCACCCGTCTGCACTGGCTGCGCAATGAGTTCTATCCTGTCATCAAGGAAGCTCTGGAGATCCGTGGCGAGATCGACCTGAAGGTCCTCATCGCTCAGGAGCTGCAGATGGGCGATGACGGCCACAACCGTAACCGCGCCGGTACTTCCCTGCTGATCCGTGAGCTGGCTCCCGCCATCGTTAAGACTCACTTCGATCAGGATGTCAAGGTTCGCGCTCTCGAGTTCCTGAACTCCAACGACCACACCTGGCTGAACCTCACCATGCCCGCCTGCAAGTGCACCATGGATGCCATCGAGGGTATCGAGTACTGCTCCCTGGTTTACACCATGTGCCGCAATGGTACCGAGTTTGGTGTTCGCGTAGCCGGTCTGCCCGGTCAGTGGTTCCACTACACCTCCGAGAAGGTCGAGGGCCTCTACTTCCCCGGCTTCACCGAGGCTGACGCTAACCGCGATGTGGGCGATAGCTGCATCACCGAGACCACCGGCATCGGCGGTTTCTGCATGGCTGCTGCTCCCGCTATCGTTAAGTTCGTAGGCGGCACCGTTGCCGATTCCATCAAGTACTCCACCGAGATGTACGAGATCACCGAGGGTGAGGGCACTGCTTATCAGATCCCCGCTCTGGGCTTCCGCGGTTCCGCTACCGGTATCGATATCCGCAAGGTCATCGAGACTGGTATCCGCCCCGTTATCAACACCGGTATTGCTTGCAACCGTCGTGGTGTTGGTCAGGTCGGCGCTGGCGTTGTTCATCCTCCCATGGAGTGCTTTGAGCAGGCCATCGAGGCTTTTGTAGCCAAGTATGCTGAGGGCTGATTCTCTCACATAATTACTTAGTTGTTTTGGCGTCGGGAGAGGAACCCCCTCTCCCCCGCCCACAAACATAAACCAAATATTTAGGAGGAAAAACACTATGTCTAAGTGGTCTGATGTCAAGATTTATGATCTGTCTATCCCGATCGGCGTAAACTGCCCCCCCTGGCCCACCTATGAGCCCGTACAGATGAAGTTCTTCAAGCGCCTGTCTTCCAACGGCGCTAACGGCCAGATCCTCACCCACTCCAACCATGTTGGTACCCACCTGGATGGCCCTCTGCATTTCGATACTTCCGGCCGTACTGTTGATCAGCTCGAGCTGACCAAGCTGGTTCGTCCCGGCGTCGTTGTTGACCTGACCGATGCTCCCTGCTGCGAAGACTTCGGCATCTACACTCCCGAGATGATCGAGGAGCGCGTTGAAGTTCGTGAGGGCGATATCCTCATCATCAACACTGGTTATCATAAGTATGGTTGGGATTCCCCCGAGGCTGATGAGCAGCGCTACATGGTTCGTCATCCCGGTCCTTCCCTGAGCTTCGTTAAGTGGTGCCAGGATAAGAAGATCGCTTGGATCGGCGTAGACTGCGGTTCCGCTGACCATCCCATGAACACCAAGATTCGTGACTGGTGCCCCATGGATGCTGCTAAGTGCGACAAGTACATGCAGGAGAAGTATGGCAAGACTCTGCAGGAGATGTATCCCTGGCCCGAGCAGTATCAGGCCATGCACATCCAGCTGTTCTGCCAGCCCTATGAGTGCATTCACGCTGAGTGCCTGGGCGGCGACATCGATCAGCTCTCCAACAAGCGCTGCGTAATCGGCTGCTTCCCCTGGAGACTGGTTGGCGGCGAGTCCTGCATCTCTCGTATCGTAGCCTTCACCGGCTTCGAGGATGCCTGATTCTAACTGAATTAGTAGCCTGAATAAGGGGGCGGGGCGCCTGGCGCTTCGCCCCTTTTCTCTCCCTCACCCCCTCTTAAAGGAGTTTCCCGCTATGACGACACTTCTCATCCTTTCCGGGTTCTACATTATCTGGCTGGCTGCCCTGCTTACCGTGGCCTACACCCCCCGCCTGTTCCACAACTACACCTTGTTTAAGGCAATCAATAGTATCCTTTTTGTAGTTATCTCTGTTCTGGCCTGGCGCCACTCCGGCATGAATATGTTCACCTATTGGCCGCTGCTTGCCGCATTCTGCCTCGCTGCCTTTGGGGATATCGCCATTGGTGTCGCCAATAACCGTCATGGCGCGGCTGGCGCTTCCCATTCGATTTCCGGCATGGCAGGGGTTGGCTTTTTCTCCATTGCGCATGTTTTCTACCTTCTGTTCTTCACCCAGTTCTGCCCGATGGAATGGTACCACTTTATTCTGCCCATCATCGCCATGCTGGCCATGCTGCGCATCACACGGCATCCTTCCTTTCATTTCAGCCGGCACACCCGCCCCGCAGGGGTCTTCTATTACATGGTAGTCACTCTTATGTTCTCAGTCGGGCTTAATGTCGCCGTTACCTGCATCACATGGTCGCCGCTGCTCAGTATTCGCTGCCCTCTCAATGGTTGGGCATTGGGTGCCGGCGTTACCCTCTTCCTCGTCTCGGATCTTCTCATGCTTCCCCTCTACTTCTACACCCGCCGCAAATGCCCCCGTTGGGTGCGCTTCGTCAATCTCACCACCTACTATATTGGACAGCTCCTGCTGGCACTCAGTCTCGTACTGTAAGCCCGCAATTCATATATCTTCGGCTCTCTGCTATGGGAGCCGTTTTCTTTTCCTCTCCGCCCGGGGCGCCCACTCCGCTTCCCCCTCGGACCGCACCTCCGCTTCGCTCCGGACGATCCTCGCCCGCTCCGCGGGCGCCCCTCCCCTTTTTCATACCAAAAAAGAGTGCCCCTCATCGGGACACTCTCTTTTATTTAGGCTAATTGCGCAACTCTCGGAATTACTCCTCGATATCGATAACAACGCCGGAACCAACGGTACGGCCGCCCTCGCGGATAGCGAAGCGCAGACCCTTCTCGATGGCGATGGGGGTGATCAGCTCAACATCCATCTCAACATTATCGCCGGGCATGCACATCTCTACGCCCTCGGGCAGGGAGATAACGCCGGTAACATCGGTGGTACGGAAATAGAACTGAGGACGATAGTTGTTGAAGAAGGGGGTATGACGGCCGCCTTCAGACTGCTTCAGTACATAAACCTGGCCACGGAACTTGGTGTGAGGATGGATGGAGCCGGGTTTGCACAGTACCTGACCACGCTCAACTTCGGTTCTCTGGATACCACGCAGCAGAGCACCAATGTTATCGCCAGCCTCAGCATAGTCCAGCAGCTTGCGGAACATCTCAACACCGGTAACTACGGTCTTGCGGGTGTCATGGATACCAACGATCTCAACTTCGTCGCCGACCTTAACCTGACCACGCTCTACACGGCCGGTAACTACGGTGCCACGGCCGGTGATGGTGAATACATCCTCGATGGGCATCAGGAAGGGCAGGTCAGCCTTACGCTCGGGGGTGGGGATATAGTCATCAACAGCGTCCATCAGAGCCAGGATGGAAGCGTAAGCGGGATCGGAAGGATCCTTGCTGTCGCACTCCAGGGCCTGCAGAGCGGAACCCTTGATTACGGGGATCTCGTCGCCGGGGAAATCGTAGCTGGAAAGCAGCTCACGGATCTCCATCTCAACCAGCTCCAGCAGCTCCTCGTCGTCTACCTGGTCAACCTTGTTCATGTAAACTACGATGTAGGGAACGCCTACCTGACGGGCCAGCAGGATGTGCTCACGGGTCTGGGGCATGGGACCATCAGCAGAAGAAACTACCAGGATAGCGCCATCCATCTGGGCAGCACCGGTGATCATGTTCTTAACATAGTCGGCATGGCCGGGGCAGTCAACATGGGCATAGTGACGCTTGTCGGTCTCATACTCTACATGGGCAGTGTTGATTGTGATACCACGGGCACGCTCTTCGGGAGCCTTATCGATCATGTCGTAAGCCATGAACTCGGCATCGCCCTTCAGACCAAGAACCTTGGTGATAGCAGCGGTCAGAGTGGTCTTACCATGGTCAACGTGACCAATGGTACCGATGTTTACGTGGGGTTTGTTGCGCTCAAATTTCTGTTTAGCCATCGTAAAATCCTCCCTTTGTTATACTTTGTTTTTTTAATATTATTTTTCCCTACCCTTTATGTTTTCCGGGTTCGGGATCATGCTTGGGGTTCATCACTCAGCCTTGGTGCGGCTGGTGACCAGCTTCTCCGCGATGTTCTTGGGCAGCTCAATGTAGTGGCTGGGCTCCATGGTGTACTGGCCGCGGCCCTGCGTTTTGCTACGCAGGTCGGTGGCGTAACCAAACATCTCAGAAAGCGGTACAAAGGCATCAATCTGCTTGGCACCGGGGCGGTCCTCAAAGCCACGGATCTGACCGCGGCGGGAGTTCAGGTCACCGATAACATCGCCCATATACTCTTCGGGAACGATCACGCAAACCTTCATGATCGGCTCCAGAATAACGGGGTCAGCCTTTCTCATTGCCTCTTTGAAGGCCATGGAACCGGCGATCTTAAACGCCATTTCAGAGGAGTCTACCTCATGGTAGGAACCATCGTACAGCGTCACGATGCAGTCTACTACGGGATAACCCGCCAGTACACCGCTGGCCATCGCGCCCCTGATACCGGCATCGACAGCGGGGATATACTCCTTGGGGATAGCGCCGCCCACTACTTCGTTGCGGAACTCATATCCCTTGCCGCTCTCGTTCGGCTCCAGACGGATCTTTACATGACCGTACTGGCCCTTACCGCCGCTCTGGCGTGCGTACTTGTGGTCCACATCGGCCATCTTGCGCACCGTTTCTTTGTAGGCAACCTGGGGCTTACCCACATTCGCTTCTACCTTAAACTCACGCAGCAGACGGTCTACGATGATCTCCAGGTGCAGCTCGCCCATGCCGGCGATGATGGTTTGGCCGGTCTCCTCATCGGTGTAGGTGCGGAAAGTGGGATCCTCCTCAGCCAGCTTGGCAAGGCCCAGGCCCATCTTCTCTTGACCGACTTTGGTCTTCGGCTCAATGGCAACGCGGATAACCGGCTCTGGGAATTCCATAGATTCCAGGATGATCGGATGCTTGGCGTCGCACAGGGTATCACCGGTGGTGGTGTTCTTCAGGCCCACGGCACCGGCAATATCACCGGCATAGCAGGTCTCAATGTCTTTGCGGTGGTTCGCATGCATTTGCAGAATTCTGCCCATGCGCTCATTGTTTTTCTTCACCGAGTTATAGACGCTGGTGCCGGCATCCACAGTACCGGAGTACACACGGAAGAAGCACAGCTTGCCTACATAGGGGTCGGTCATGATCTTGAAAGCGAGAGCGGCAAAAGGCGCGTCATCGCTGGAAGGTCTGGTCTCCTCTTCCTCGGTGTCAGGGTTTACACCCTTGATGTCAGGGACATCGGTGGGGGCCGGCATATAGTCTACCACGGCGTCCAGCAGCTTCTGTACGCCCTTGTTGCGGTAGGAACTGCCGCAGCATACGGGAACCATGTGGTTGGCGATGGTGGATTTGCGGATGCAGCTCTTGATCTCCTCGATGGTAAGCTCCTCACCGTCGAGATATTTCATCAGCAGCTCCTCGTCCTGCTCGGCCACATGCTCCAGCAGCTCGTGGTGGTACTCATCGGCCTTGGCCTGCATATCGGCGGGGATGTCCTCCACGCGGATATCTTTTCCAAGGTCATCGTAGTACACATAGGCCTTCATCTCTACCAGGTCGATAATACCCTTAAAGGTATCCTCGACGCCGATGGGCAGCTGGATCGGAACAGCGTTGCACTTCAGACGGTCGCGCATCATGCGCACTACATTGTAGAAGTCAGCGCCCATAATGTCCATCTTGTTTACAAATGCCATTCTCGGCACATGGTACTTGTCAGCCTGGCGCCAAACGGTCTCAGACTGCGGCTCTACGCCGCCCTTGGCGCAAAAAACGGTTACGGAACCGTCCAGCACGCGCAGGGAACGCTCTACCTCTACCGTGAAATCAACATGTCCAGGGGTGTCGATGATATTGATGCGGTGGCCCTTCCAATAGGCGGTCGTGGCGGCGGAGGTGATGGTGATACCACGCTCCTGCTCCTGCTCCATCCAGTCCATGGTGGCGCTGCCGTCATGGGTCTCACCCAGCTTGTAGTTTACGCCTGTGTAGTACAGGATACGCTCGGTGGTGGTGGTTTTGCCGGCGTCGATGTGCGCCATGATGCCTATATTACGCGTTTTCTCTAAGGATACATCTCTTGGCATAATGCCCTCCTAATAAGTTTGCGAATTCCATGCCCACAGGGGCAAAGAACAGTAAAAATGCAGTAGTCGCCGGAATTACCATCTGAAATGGGCAAAAGCCTTGTTGGCCTCGGCCATCTTGTGGGTATCCTCGCGCTTCTTGCAGGCGCCGCCCTGGCCGTTCATAGCGTCCATGATCTCGCCAGCCAGTCTCTGAGCCATCAGCTTTTCGCTGCGGTTGCGGCTATAGGTGGTCAGCCAACGCAGACCCAGGGTCTGACGGCGCTCAGGGCGTACCTCCATGGGTACCTGATAAGTGGCGCCGCCGACACGGCGAGCCTTGATCTCCAGAACGGGCATGATGTTCTCCATCGCCTGCTCAAAAGCCTCCAGCGGGTCCTTGCCGGTCTTTTCCTTTACGATGTCAAATGCACTGTAGACGATCTTCTGTGCAACGCCCTTTTTGCCATCCAGCATGATGTTATTGATCAGACGGGTGACCAGCTTGGAATTATAAAGCGGATCCGGCAGAACGTCGCGTCTTGCGATATTACCTCTTCTTGGCACTTCGCTTCCCTCCTTCATAATAAAATGAGATCTTCGGTACTCGAAAGTAAGTCCCCACTCCCGTCGGCCAGTCCAGAGGCTATGTTAAAAAGCCATCTTTCTTGGCACTTATTTTACGGGTGTGATTACTTCTTCGCGGCACCAGCCTTCTTAGGCCGCTTGGCACCGTACTTACTACGGGCCTGGTTGCGGTTCTGGACGCCCTGGGTATCCAAAGTACCACGGATAATGTGGTAACGAACACCGGGAAGGTCCTTTACACGACCGCCACGGATCAGCACTACGCTGTGCTCCTGCAGGTTATGGCCGATACCAGGAATGTAAGCGGTAGCCTCGATGCCGTTGGAAAGCCGTACTCTTGCTACTTTACGCAGCGCGGAGTTGGGCTTCTTGGGGGTAGAGGTACGGATAGCGGTGCAAACACCACGCTTTTGGGGAGAATTCTGATCGGTCATTACACGCTTCTTGGCATTCCAGCCCTTCAGCAGTGCAGGCGCGGTCGCCTTCTTCTCTACGGTTTCTCTGCCCTTGCGAACCAGTTGGTTAAAGGTTGGCATGGTTGTCCTCCTTTCATCAAAAAGTATTTATTCATGGGCACAAACCCGGAGGGTTTCCGGGTTGTGCTTGCATGACGGATTTAGCTTGCGGAACAATGCCCGCCCAGTTAAATATTTTACCAAATTCCCCCCGGGATTGTCAAGCGGTGATTTGGATATTTTTCACCAACTTTACAGTCCCGTTTTGGGGAATTTGACATTGCGTTTTACGGATCACATCACTATGGCGTTGCTGCTTGCCACCAGTGCCTCCAGGTTGGCCTCATCGGCTTCTTCCTCGGCCTTTTCCTCCTCGGTGTAGGTCACCAGGCCCGTACCGGCGGGGATCAGCTTACCAATGATGACATTCTCCTTCAGGCCCTGCAGCGGGTCTACCTTGCCCTTGATGGCCGCCTCGGTCAGTACACGAGTGGTCTCCTGGAAGGATGCTGCGGACATAAAGCTGTCGGTGGCAAGGGAGGCCTTCGTGATACCCTGCAGAATGGCTGTATAGGTCGCTTTCTGGCGGCTGCCGCCGTCCTCGGCGTTCTCGCGGTCGATCTGCTCGTTGAGGTGCAGTACCTCAGCGCGGTCGGCCATCATGCCGCGGATATAGTCGGTATCGCCCGGCTCCTCAATGCGCACCTTCTTCATCATCTGACGGACAATGACTTCAATGTGCTTATCATTGATATCTACGCCCTGCGTCCGGTAAACCATCTGAACCTCGCGGATCAGGTATTCCTGCACCGCCAGCTCGCCGTTCACCAGCAGTACCTCGCTGGGGTCGGCGGAGCCTTCCGTGATCATAGTGCCCTTTTCGATCAAGTCGCCCTCATGGACGCGCACCTTGCTGCCGAATACGATCTGATGCTCAAAGTGGTCGCCGGTCTGCGGGTCATCCACCTTCACCACATCCACGCCCTTGTTGTCCTTATCAAAGCTGACCAAACCGCCGTTATGGGCGATAACAGCCACGCTCTTGGGCTTGCGGGCCTCAAACAGCTCCTCTACACGGGGCAGACCCTGTGTAATATCGCTGGCGGAGGCGATACCGCCGGTGTGGAAGGTTCTCATGGTCAGCTGGGTACCCGGCTCACCGATGGACTGCGCCGCGATGATGCCCACCGCCTCACCGATGGCAACAGGGGTGTTATTGGAAAGGTTGGCGCCGTAGCAGCGGCTGCAGGCGCCGTTCTTGGCACGGCAGTTGATGACGCTGCGGATCTTCAGGCTGGTGATACCGGCCGCCACGATCTCCTCAGCGGTCTTGTAGGTGATCATCTCCTCCCGGCTGGCCAGCAGCTCGCCGGTCTTGGGGTCAATCACATCCTCACAGGGATACCGGCCAGTTAGGCGCTCGGCCAGCTCCTCAATGACGCGGTTGCCGTCAGTGATGGCCTCCACATCAATACCCTCATGGGTGCCGCAGTCCTCCTCTCGGATGATCACTTCCTGGGATACATCGACCAAGCGGCGGGTCAGATAGCCAGAGTCCGCGGTACGCAGAGCGGTATCGGCCAGACCCTTACGGGCGCCGCGGCTGGACTGGAAATATTCCAAGATGTTCAGGCCTTCACGGTAGTTGGCACGGATCGGGATCTCGATGGTCTGACCGGAGGTATTGGCGATGTTGCCGCGCATACCGGCCAGCTGGTTGATCTGGTCCATCGAACCACGGGCGCCGGAATCCGCCATCATGTAGATGGGGTTCAGCTTACCGAAGTTCTCCTTCAGCGAGGCCTTTACCTCGTTGGTGGCGTCACGCCAGATGGCAATGGTCTGCTGGTAACGGTCGTCCTCGGAAATATAACCGCGGTCGTACTTCTTGCGGACCTTGGCTACCTTTTCTTCGGCAGCGGCCAGCACCTCCTTCTTGTTGGGGGGAATGGTGGCATCGCAGACGGCAACGGTAAGGGCCGCCCGGGTGGAATACTTGTAGCCCTGGCTCTTGATGGCGTCCAATACCTCGCTGGTATCGGTGGTGCCATGCTTCTTTATGCTCTTGTCAATGATCTTGGAGAGCTGCTTCTTACCCACCTGGAAGCCAACCTCAGGGATCAGCTCATTGCCAGGGATGCTGCGGTCCACAAAGCCCAGATCCTGCGGGATGGGATTATTGAAGATATTGATACCGATGGTGGTATGGATGCTGCCGGTAAAGGTCTTGCCGTTCAGCGTCTTGGTGGTACGCACCAGAATCGGCTCGTGCAGATCCAGCACCCCGGTCTGATAGGCCATCAGCGCCTCATCGGGGCTGCGGTAGATCTTCAGCTCGTGGGGATTTTCCTTATAGACCTTCTCCCAGTCCGCAATGGAGGTAAACACGCCGGGATTGCGGATCTCATCGGTGGCATAGTTCTTATCGATGATGGTGGTTAGGTAATAGGAACCCAGCACCATGTCCTGAGAAGGCACAGCCACGGGCCGGCCGTCAGAGAGCTTCAGCAGGTTATTGGCCGCCAGCATCAAGAAGCGGGCCTCGGCCTGCGCCTCGGCGGAAAGCGGCACATGGACCGCCATCTGGTCGCCGTCGAAGTCGGCATTGAATGCGGTACAAACCAGCGGATGCAGCTTCAGGGCGCGGCCCTCCACCAGAATGGGCTCGAATGCCTGGATACCCAGACGGTGCAGGGTAGGCGCTCGGTTCATCAGCACGGGGTGGCCCTTGATGACCACCTCCAGCGCGTCCCAAACCTCCTTGGGGGAACCACGGTCCACCATTTTGCGGGCCTTGCGGATATTCTCAGCGACCTTCAAATCTACCAGACGCTTCATTACAAAGGGCTTAAAGAGCTCCAGCGCCATCTCCTTGGGCAGGCCGCACTGGTACATCTTCAGCTCGGGGCCTACCACGATAACGGAACGGCCGGAATAGTCTACACGCTTACCCAGCAGGTTCTGGCGGAAGCGTCCCTGCTTACCCTTCAGCATATCGCTTAGGGATTTCAGAGCACGGTTGTTGGGGCCGGTCACCGGGCGGCCGCGGCGGCCGTTATCGATGAGGGCGTCCACCGCCTCCTGCAGCATCCGCTTCTCGTTGCGCACGATGATATCGGGGGCGTCCAGCTCCAGCAGCTTCTTCAAGCGGTTGTTGCGGTTGATGACCCGGCGGTACAGGTCATTGAGGTCGCTGGTGGCAAAGCGGCCGCCATCCAGCTGTACCATGGGGCGGATATCGGGCGGGATGACAGGCAGTACATCCAGGATCATCCACTCGGGCTTGTTGCCGCTGGTGCGGAACGCTTCCACCACATCCAGGCGCTTGAGCAGCTTCGCCTTCTTCTGGCCGGTGGCCTTCTCCAGCTCCTCCTTGATCTCCACCGAAAGCGCCTCAATATCCAGCTGCTGCAGCAGCTTCTTTACCGCCTCGGCGCCCATGCCGGCATCAAATTCATCCTCATAGGCTTCCCGGTACTCGTTATACTCCCGCTCACTCAGCAAGGCGTACTTCTTCAGCTTGGTGTTGCCGGGATCGATGACGATATAGGATGCGAAATACAGCACCTTTTCCAGCACACGGGGGCTCAGGTTCAGCAGCAGGCCCATGCGGCTGCTGGTGCCCTTAAAGTACCAGATGTGGGAAACGGGCGCAGCCAGCTCAATGTGGCCCATCCGTTCGCGGCGCACCTTGGCGCGGGTCACTTCCACGCCGCAGCGCTCGCAGATCTTGCCCTTAAAGCGGATACGCTTATACTTGCCGCAGTAGCATTCCCAGTCCTTAGTGGGTCCAAAGATGCGCTCGCAGAACAGGCCGTCGCGCTCCGGCTTTAGGGTGCGGTAGTTGATGGTCTCAGGCTTTTTTACTTCGCCGTAGCTCCAGGAGCGAATGGCATCGGGGGAAGCCAGCCCGATCTTGATCGATTCAAAAGATTTATTATCCAAAGTTCTTCCCCTCCATCATTAAAAATCAAATCCGTCGTCGTCCTCATCTTCGCTGCCGTCAAAGTCGGCATCGTCATAGGAATCGCTGTCCTCATCGGGGTTTTCCATGGTGTAGTTGTCCTCGATCTCGGAATCCACGGCTACATCGCTTTCATCGTAGTAGTCGCTGGCCATGGGCATGTTCTCGTCCTCATCGTAGGTCTGCTTAATGTCGATCTCCTCGTTGTCCTTATCCAGGATCTTGACATCCAGTCCCAGGGACTGCAGCTCCTTCACCATTACGCGGAACGCCTCGGGGATGCCGGGCGCCGGAATGTTCTGGCCCTTCACAATGGACTCAAACGCCTTCACACGGCCCACCACATCATCGGATTTCACGGTTAGGATCTCCTGCAGGGTGTAGGCAGCGCCGTAAGCCTCCAGCGCCCAAACCTCCATCTCACCAAAGCGCTGGCCGCCGAACTGCGCCTTACCACCCAGGGGCTGCTGGGTGACCAGGCTGTACGGGCCAACGGAACGGGCATGGATCTTATCATCAACCAGGTGATGCAGCTTGAGGTAGTACATATAGCCGACGGTAACACGGTTATCAAATTTCTCACCGGTACGGCCATCATAGACGACGCTCTTGCCGTCCTCAGGCAGCCCGGCCATCCGGAAGCACTCCCGGATATCCTCTTCGTGGGCGCCGTCGAAGACTGGGGTCATCACATGCCAGCCCAGGCGGCTGGCTGCCATGCCCAGGTGCACCTCCAGCACCTGGCCGATGTTCATACGGGAAGGAACGCCCAGGGGGTTTAGCACGATATCCAGCGGGGTGCCATCCTCCAGGAAGGGCATATCCTCCGGCGGCAGAATGCGGGAAACTACGCCCTTATTGCCGTGGCGGCCGGCCATCTTATCGCCGACGGAGATCTTTCTCTTCTGGGCGATGTAAACTCTTACCACCTCATTGACGCCGGGGGAAAGCTCGTCACTGTTTTCTGGGGTGAACACCTTGATGTCCACCACGATGCCATACTCGCCGTGCGGCACCTTCAGCGAGGTATCGCGCACCTCTCTCGCCTTCTCGCCAAAGATGGCGCGCAGCAGGCGTTCCTCGGCGTTCAGCTCGGTCTCGCCCTTGGGGGTCACCTTACCGACAAGGATATCGCCGGAGTGTACCTCGGCGCCGACATGGATGATGCCTCGCTCATCCAGAGCGCCCAGCATATCATCGCCGACATTGGGGATCTCACGGGTAATCTCCTCCGGGCCCAGCTTGGTGTCACGGGCTTCGGTCTCGTATTCCTCAATGTGAATGGAGGTGAACAGGTCGTCCCGCACCAGCTTTTCGTTGATGAGAACGGCGTCCTCGTAGTTGTAGCCCTCCCAGGTCATAAAGCCGATGAGCATATTCCTGCCCAGCGAAACCTCGCCGTTGGCGGTGGCAGGGCCGTCGGCCAGCACATCGCCCTTCTTCACTTCCTCGCCCTTTACCACAATGGGCCGCTGGTTGATGCAGGTGCCCTGGTTGGAACGCAGCATCTTTACCAGCTCATATTCATGCTCCACGCCTTCCGCATCGGTCACAATGATGCGATCAGCATCGACATAGCTTACATGGCCGTCTTCCTTGGCAACCACTACTACGCCGCAGTCGTGGGCCGCCTTGTACTCCATACCAGTGCCGACATAGGGGGACTCGGTCTTGATGAGCGGGACGGCCTGACGCTGCATGTTGGCGCCCATCAGGGCACGGTTGGCATCGTCGTTCTCCAGGAAGGGGATCATAGCGGTGGCAACGGAAACCACCATCTTGGGGGAAACATCCATGTAGTCCACCTTGTCGCGGGGGACCTCCTGGACGCTGTCGCGGTACCGGACGGAAACCTTTTCGTTGACAAAATGGCCGTTTTCATCCAGCGGCTCATTGGCCTGCGCCACGATGTATTCATCTTCCACATCGGCGGTCATATACTGGACGGTATCCAGCACCTTGCCGGTGGCCTTATCTACCGGGCGGTAGGGGGCCTCCACAAAGCCGTACTCATTGATGCGGGCAAAGGTGGCAAGGTACGAGATCAGACCAATGTTGGGACCTTCAGGGGTCTCGATGGGGCACATGCGGCCGTAGTGGCTGTAATGCACATCGCGGACCTCAAATCCGGCACGGTCACGACTGAGGCCGCCGGGGCCCAGGGCGGAAAGACGGCGCTTGTGGGTCAGCTCGGCCAGGGGGTTGGTCTGGTCCATGAACTGGCTCAAGGGGGAGGAACCAAAGAATTCCTTGACTGCTGCCATAACGGGACGGCTATTGATGATGGCCTGCAGGGTGATGGATTCAATATCCTGGGCCTGTGTGGTCATTCTCTCCCGGATGACGCGCTCCATGCGGGCAAAGCCGATGCGGAACTGGTTCTGCAGCAGCTCGCCCACGCTGCGGATGCGGCGGTTGCCCAGGTGGTCGATATCATCGGTGGTGCCGAGATCGTACCGGAGGCCGCACATGTAGTTGATGGAGGCGTAAATATCAAATTTGCGGATGTTCTTGGGGACCAGCTCATCGGCGCGGCGGGTCAGCTCTTCGGCCATTTCCTCGCGGTTAAGGCCCATATCCAGGATCTCGGAAAGGACGGCAAAGCGCACTCTTTCCCGGATGCCCATGGCCTTCAGCTCTTCGGCGGTGTAGTCGGTAAAGTCGGCCATATCCACCATACCGTTGGAGAAGATCTTCAGCTCCTCCACCCCATCGTCCTCGGCCATCTGCAGGCCGGCGGGGGTCAGGCCCTGGGTGGTGATCCAGACGGTATCAACGCCGTGGGACTCCAGCAGGCGGGCGTCGTCGCGGCTCAGCAGGGCGCCGGCCTCAAAGAGGATCTCGCCGGTGCGGGGATCGGCCACAGGGCGGGAAAGCACCTGGCCGGTGATGCGGGGCACCAGGGAGAGCTTTTTGTTGTACTTGTAGCGGCCCACCCGGGAAAGATCATAGCGGCGGGGATCAAACAGCAGCTGAGCGAGGTGCTTCACGGCCGATTCGATGGTAGGGGGCTCGCCGGGACGCAGCTTGCGGTAAACCTCCAGCAGGGCCTCATCGCCCAGCATTTCGGCATCCTTGCTTTCGGCGGTCTTTACCAGGTAGGCATAGCGGCCAAACACCTCGTAGATCTCCTCATCGGTGCCGCGCAGGTCGGTCAGGGCGTTGTTTACATCGGCATTGATCTGCTCGACGGTGACATCATCCCGCAGGCGCAGCAGCGACCGGATAAAGGTGGTGATGGGCAGCTTGCGGTTTTTATCGATGCGGACGCTGAACACATCGGCGGAGTCGGTATCATACTCCAGCCAGGCGCCGCGGTTGGGGATCACGGTGGAATCAAACAGTTTTTTGCCGGCGGGATCGTGGTGCATGCCGTAGTACACACCGGGAGAACGCACCAGCTGGGAGACGATGACACGCTCGGCACCATTGATGATGAAGGTGCCGGCATCGGTCATCAGGGGGAAATCTCCCATGTAGATGTCGGATTCCTTGATCTCGCCGGTGACTTTGTTGATGAGCCTGGCGCGCACGCGCAGGGGGGCGGCATAGTTTACATCCCGCTCCTTGCACTCCAGCAGGGGGTACTTTGGTTTGTCATCCAGCGTAAAATCAATGAAATCCAGCTGCAGATTGCCCTGATAGTCGGTGATCGAGGAGATGTCCTTGAATACGGCCCGAAGACCCTCATCCAGGAACCACTGATAGGAATTTTTCTGTACTTCGATGAGGTTCGGCATCTCGGCCACTTCATCGATGTGGGCAAAGCTCTGGCGGATATTTTTGCCCAGTTTTACGGGTTTGGTGTTTACCATCCGATGTTCCACTCCATTCCATCATTTTTTCGCCATCACTTGGACATCAATGACTGCATAAATATTTGTTGATTATGCACAGTATCACGAGAGTATTATCGTGACTTATGCACACTTGACAATACCGTTTAGTCATAAAAAGCCATTATGATACAGTATATTATTGTAGTCCCGAAACGGGGCCTTGTCAAGCAGAAATTCCAAAAAAAATGGTGAAATTTTAGTGACGGAAATTTTGACCAGAAACGCCCCGAAAGACGGCGAAACGCCCCGGACGCTATCCCATAAATGGGACAGGCCCGGAGCGTGATGACGCAGAGGGGAAATTACTTGTAGAGGGCACGCATGGCACGATAGGTCATGTAGACATCGGCCTTGGCGACGACCTCGAACGGGGCGTGCATGGAAAGCACCGGAACGCCCAGATCGACGGTATCGATATTGTGCTGGGAGACATACATGGCAACGGTGCCGCCGCCGCCCTGATCTACCTTGCCCAGCTCGCCGGTCTGCCAGCCAACATGCTCGGCATCCAGAATACGGCGGGCGAAGCCCATCATCTCAGCGGTGGCGTCATTGGTGCCGGCCTTGCCGCGGGCACCGGTGTACTTGGTCACCACGACGCCGTAATTGATGTAGCTGGCGTTGCGGCGCTCATGCACCTCGCCGTAGATGGGATCGAAGGCGGCGTTGACATCGGCGCTGAAGCAGTGGCTGTTAGCGGCCACATGGCGCACCTTGCAGCCGGCCATATCGGCCAGATCCTCAATGAAATCCTTAAGGAAGTAGGAGTTCATGCCGGTGGGGCCGTTGCTGCCGGTTTCCTCTTTATCCGCCAGAATGGTAACGGAGGTATACTCGGGGGATTTCTCATCGATCTCCGCCATGAGGATGGGATAGGCGCAGACGCGGTCATCGTGGCCGTAGGCGCCGATCATGGAGCGGTCGAGACCAAGATCCTTGGCCTTGAAGGCGGGAACGGCGCACAGCTCGGCGGAGAGGAAGTCCTCCTCCACGATGCCGTACTTTTCAAACAGCAGCTTGGCAATGGCGATCTTGACCTTCTCGGAGCCGGTGTCATCCCGCAGAGCGGCGCTGCCGATGAGGATATTGAGCTTTTCACCCTCTACGCCCTCTGCCAGGGTCTTGCGCATCTGGTCGGCGGCGAGATGCGGCAGCAGATCGGTGACGCAGAATACGGGATCGCCCTCTTCTTCGCCGATGGCTACGGACAGGCTGGAGCCGTCCTTGCGGATGATGGTGCCGTGCAGGGCCAGCGGGATGGCGGTCCACTGGTACTTCTTGATGCCGCCGTAGTAGTGGGTCTTGAGGAAGCACTGCTCGCCCTCCTCATACAGGGGCCGGGGCTTGAGGTCCAGACGGGGGCTGTCGATATGAGCCACACCGATGCGGACGCCTTCGGCGACGCTGCGGCGGCCGAGGGTAGCGGCGATGAGGGCCTTGCCGCGGTTATTGAGGTAGACCTTATCCCCTGCCTTGTACTGCTTGGCGTGGTCAAAGGGGACATAGCCGGCCTTTTCCAGCATGGCTACGGCAGTGGTAACAGCCTCGCGCTCGGTCTTGGCGGCATCCAGGAAGGTCTTGTAGCCCTCGCAAAAATCGTAAGCAACCTTCAGCTCTTCCTCGGACATGGTCTCGGTGAGATTCTTGGGGTTCATCAGCAGCTCCTCGCGCAGCTGCTCGCCCTTGGTTTTTTCACTCATGGGTATTTTACTCCTTTCGGTTTTTTGATAATTTTATGGATTTATAGGCACAAAAACCGGCGGCAGCGCTCCACCTCTTTTTCCAGGTGGGCAAGATCCGACGAATTTGTGATGACAAAGTGGGAGCGGCGGGTATAGTACTCGTCCTCGTGTTGGTTGCTCATACGGGCTTCGGCGGCTTCCCTGGTGATGCCGTCCCGTTCCAGCACCCGGCGCAGGCGCTCCTCCCGCGGGGTCACCACGCTGACAATAACATCGCAGAGTTTATCGCCGCCGCTTTCAAACAGGGTGGGGGCGTCCAGCACGCAGGCACGGCAGCCGGCCGCTTCAGCGGCATCCATGCGGGCTTCGCACTCCGCCAGAATAAGCGGAAAGGTGATGCCGACCAGGCGTTTCAGCTCCATCGGCTCGCCAAAAACCGCGGCTGCCAAGGCCGGACGGTCAATGGTGCCATCCGGCAGGCGGGTGCCGGGAAAGGCCGCGGCAATGGCCGCCGCGCAGGCCGGGCTGTTATTCACCCCGTGGGCTATGGTATCGGCATCCAGGATCTCTACCCCGCCCCAGCGGCGCATGAGGGCGGTAACGGTGGATTTGCCGCTGCCGGTGGGGCCGGTCAGGCCGATGCGGAGCATGGGATCACCTCGGTTCTGGTTGGGGTAGGAAGAAGCCGGTGGCTGCCAAGACGGGCGCCCGCAGGGCGCTCCGGCGCAGCCGGAG
>ERZ773116.1374-NODE-1374-length-22835-cov-3.662028_pt1 | contig 22835 bp, 27 predicted proteins | sample MGYA00580563_ERZ773116 | MGnify/ENA primary metagenome ERZ773116 (study PRJEB29015, sample SAMEA2737864) | human gut metagenome | biome: human gut; feature: human-associated habitat; material: faeces | place: China | collected 2012 ... | reverse complement strand
GCTCATATCCACGGCGGAGAAAACCTATCTGCTCGCCTCGCGGGAGGCGGAGCAGACGAGAGAGGTTGCCGAGGCGCTGGAAGTTGAAATCCCGCGATAGGGCGTGTAGGAACGGACGACCTTGTCCGCCCGCGTTCATTCCTTCGGAATGGGCTGAAAAATTTTGAAATTTTGAGATTCTGGGCCGCCGGCGGCCAGCCACCCAGCCATAAATGCTGCGCGGATCGCCGCAAACAGCGCATCTTCTACGGCATCGTATGTCCAGTGTTCCAGGAATGCATCGAACGCATTTTCAAATTGTTATTCATCATTGTGATTGCCTCTTTGTAACATATTTTGATATTATTTTTATAATCATGTTATAATATATTTTAACAGTCAAGACCAATCTATAATGTATTATAGATTGAGGTGATTATATGGCGAATGAACCATTGAAGATCAAACGCAAAGGCGAAGATGGACACCGCGTCATCACAATCCGTATCCGGGAAGATACGTTGGAGTCCATCGACAAGATCGCTGCCGAGGCGAATTATTCCCGGAATGAGTTGATCAACCGGATGCTGGAGCATGGTTTGGAACATATCGAAATTGAAAATTGAACGCGCCGTCCGAGTGGGCGGCGCGTTCTTTGTCGGGCGGCGAAGCCCGCCTTTGGCTGGAGGAATTTGCGGGTTCCTTTTTGCGCGGTTTCTGCTATAATCAATACAAACCATGTCCGCACGGACAAGTCAGACAAGAAGGAGCATTCGCATGGAGAACATCAAAAAGAATTTTGGCTTTGGATTCATGCGCCTGCCGATGCAGGGCGAAGAGGTCGACATCCCGGAGACGACGAAAATGGTCGACGCCTTCCTGGGCGCGGGCTTCAACTACTTCGACACCGCGCACGGCTATCTGCAAGGCAAGAGCGAGCTTGCGCTGCGCGAATGTCTCACGAGCCGCTATCCCCGTGACCGCTATGTCCTGACGGACAAGCTGACAGCGAATTTCTTCAAGACCGAGGCGGATATCCGTCCGTTCTTCCAGAGCCAGCTGGACGCCTGCGGCGTCGAGTATTTTGACTTTTACCTCATGCACGCGCAGGGACTGACGAATTATGATCATTTCAAAGCCTGCCGTGCCTATGAAACGGCGCTGGAGCTGAAACGGGAAGGCAAGATCCGCCATTTCGGCATTTCCTTCCACGACAAGGCCGAGGTTCTGGATCAGATTCTCACCGAGTATCCCCAGATCGAGGTCGTCCAGATTCAGTTCAACTACGTCGATTACGAGGATCCCTCCGTGGAGTCCCGGAAGTGCTATGAGGTCTGCTGCAAGCACGGCAAGCCCGTCATCGTTATGGAGCCGGTGAAGGGCGGTTCTCTGGTGAATCTGCCGGAGGACGCCCAGAAGGTGCTGGACGCACTTCACGGCGGCTCCAACGCCAGCTACGCCATTCGCTTCGCCGCCAGCTTCCCGGGTATCCGGATGGTTCTGTCCGGCATGGGCAGCACGGAAATGATGGCGGATAACTGCGGCTTTATGAAGGATTTTCAGCCGCTGAACGAGGAAGAGCGGATGGCCATTGCCAGAGTCTGCGCGATTTTCCGGGGACAGGGTCTGATTCCCTGCACCGGCTGCCGCTACTGCACCGAGGTCTGCCCCCAGGGCATTCCCATCCCCGATCTGTTTGCCTGCATGAATGCCAAAAAACAGTTCCGCGACTGGAACAGCGGCAATTACTACCACGACGTCCACACCAAGAGCGGCGCAAAAGCCTCCGACTGCCTCAAGTGCGGCCAGTGCGAGGACATCTGCCCTCAGCACCTGAACATCCGGGAACTGCTGGAGGACGTGGCGCAGGAATTTGAGAAACAATAATTTCGAACGGTCAGCAGGCGCAGCGGTTCGCTGCGCCTGTCGCTGTAGAATTCGGAGTTGACAGAATGGACATTACATTTGAGGAGCTAACTCACGGAAATTTTCCCTGTGCGCAGAAAATCAAGAGGGACGACATTCCGGAAGACTGGGTAGACACTGCGGAAACGCTCATGGAGATCACCGATTACGGCGCCGCCCACAATTGTCTGGGGCATACCTATCTTGTGAAACTCGGCCAGACGTATATTGGTCTGCTGCTTTTGGGGGAAGCCATTCCCTGGGATACCGACCCGGCGGAGATGAGAAAAGAGCTGTTTTACCGGCTGATGGGATTTGTCATCGACAGGGATTTCCGAGACAAGGGGTTAGGCGGCATCATTCTGGAAAAAGCCATCGACCGGGTTTCCTGCGACTTTGGGAATCGCTCCATTGCGCTGGGCTGCCATAAGGATAATGTGGGCGCGGCACGGTTTTATGAACGGCATGGCTTCAAACGAACCGGTGTGTTTGAAGGAGCGGACGAATATTTTCTGAGATTGATTTGACTTTGTGTATACGGCCAATCCCCCGGGCGGCGCCCGGGGGATTGTACATTTAACGTCTGATTCTTCGTTTCGCCGCCCGGAAAAGAATTTCCAGTATCAGCGCGCAAATCGCCCCAATCAGGATGCTCCCCGCAATGACAAACACCACCGCGCTCACATCCCCCGTTTTGGGGAGGATTTCCTCGCCGTTTATGAGCCGTACCGTGTTGTCAACGGTCATACCATGTGCGTCTCGCCAGCCGTCCTGCGCCGTTAAATGGCTGGATGCGTTGACGGTGACCGCGACGGGCTGGCTGAGCTTGTCCCTGCCCTCCGGTGCTTTCGTCTGAACCAGATAATAGCGCCCGTATGCCACACCCCGAAGGAACGCTGTGCCATCCTCCCCGGTCGTCACCTCGGAGACCGGTTTTTTGCCGTCTTCCGTGAGGAAATTCACGAACGTGGCATTTATTTCAGTGCCATTTACTTTCAAAACCGCGCTTTCGCCGTCAGAAGATTCCCCTGCCCGGGCGAGTCGGAACGTCGCGCCACGAAGCGGCTGTCCCGCTTCGTCGGAGACGAAAAGGTGAATCCCGCCCGTATGGACTTCTCCGGCTTCGGACTGCGCTTCATAAAATACGCCCGCAGAATTCAGGTAACCGATCGATGCGCTGCAAGGAATCGACGTGCCAAGTCCGGCATTTTCCGTGATTGCCGCCCGGACGCGCACCCGAATTTCCAGCACACACGCCCCTTCCCCCTGATTGGCCGCCGCGTAGGCCATTCCCGCGGGGGTCAGGGATACGCACAGTTCGCCGCTTCCGTCGTTATGGGAAACAGTATAGTGGTCGCCCTCGGTCAGGCCGATTTCCGCTCCCGCCCTGGTCAGCAAGCTGACCGTTGGCGCCGACTCATTCAGCGTCAGATGCTCGTTAAAACTGCCTGTAATGGTGTACTTCTGCGCTGTCCGGATGCCCGACGGGATGCCGCCCCGCAGAATCCAGGTATGTACCTGCCCCACGTCAAAGCTGCTATCTGTGCTGCCGACTTCCCCCACATTCACCTCGGCTCTGGGAGCGGCTTCCACTGTACCGGTCGGCTTAACATTCAGGGTATAGGCATTTCCGCCGTCAGCGCCGACCCCGGGAACCACCAGAAAAAAGGGTGCGGAAATTTCCGCCGCTTCCCCTTCCGTGCGCTGGACGACCAGATACACGCCATCCGGCTGGTTATTCGCCGTAAAATTGTAGGAGGCAAAGCCGTGAATGTCCGTTGTCAAAATCGTCACGAGGTTCTCAGGCGTCCGAAAACCCTTCATGGCCGCTTCGTCAGATGACGCGCTGAGGGAAAACGCCCCGCTTTCCAACTGCTCCCGGGTTGCTGCCCGGTACAGGTCAAAGCGGATATTGGAAAGCGGCAAGCCGCTGCCTTCTTCGCGTTCCTGAATATTGAGAATGCAGTCCGGCTTCACCAGCAGCCTGCCGTGGACGGGCAGCACGCTGTCGTCAAAGCCCAGCAGCCTGTGATTCTCGCCTTCGAACAGGTAAACGTCGCCGCCGTGCTGAGTCCCGGTGATTTCCAGCGTCACCTCCGGTCTGTCCGCAAGACCGGAAAAGGAGACTGTGCAGCTTCCCGCCTCGGTCACCGTCTGCTCCCTGACCTGACCGCCGCATTCGGCGCTGAGGGTCAGCGCGTCCAGTGACCCAACCCTTGTCTGAATATCCACGCGCACCGTAACGGTATAGGTTCCGTCCGACTCCTTTACCGCCGTGTAAACCGGATTTTGCAGCGTCGCGTCCGACACCGTTTCGCACCCCGGCGCCGCCGGTTTCAGGCTGCACAGATACCGGTACAGCCCCGCAACATTCGATGCCGAATCTTCCGTCAGCAGCTCGCGGGAAACGTCGGCATTCGTGACCTTTTTCAGATAATTCCGCCATCCCGGCGTGGTCATGTCCTCCCAGCGGGATAAATAGTCGTTGACGGAAAACTTTCCCTGGTTCGTCAGCTCCCAGACGGCAAGCTGCGCCGCCAGCACGGCCTCGCCGCTTTGCAGCTGCCTGATTTCCGGCAAGCCATGACTTTGCAGCCAGGGATTTGCCGCCGCCTGAATGGCGGCCACGTTCTTGTGCGGGTACGATCCCTGCACCACCGCCCGAAGCTTTCCCGCCGTTTCCGCGGAAAAACAGCCCCTGTCCTCCAAGCCCACCCGCCGGTAGCCCGTTTTTTCCGGCGCTTCCGCGTCAGGGCTGACGGAATAGGCGGCGATGGATACGGCCTGTTCCCCTGCCCCGTCGGCGGTCAGATGATAAATTTCCACAAAGTTCTCGCCGGTGAAAACCGTTTGCCCGTCCTCCCCGGTGAGCGTGTAATCTGCAACAAAGGGGGAAGCACAGACGTAAGCATCCTTCGCAATGTGCAGCACATAGCCGTCCTCCGCCGCCCGGGCGCGCAGCAGTAAAGCCCCCGAAACCGCAGCGGCCAGCGCCGCCAGCATGGCCGCCGCCCGTTTGAACGAGATTTTCATATCCCCCATTTCCTCCCCTGACGGCACAGTTCCGCCGTGTTTTTCACAAGTTTACCACGGGGCACCTGTCGAATTTGGGGGAAATCGGAGGGTAAAGCAAAATTAGCCGTATTGCGGGAACGGCATTTTTGTGGTATGCTTTTGAAAAAGGAAGTGACGGAATGAAGCGGCTGAGAAAAATCTATCTGGAAATCTCCAACGTCTGCAATCTGCACTGCACGTTCTGCCCCGGCACCCGGCGGGAAAAGCAATTCATGACGGTGGAGGCGTTTTCCTCCCTGCTGCCCAAATTGCGCCCATGGACGGACTATCTTTATTTCCATCTGATGGGCGAGCCGCTGTGCCATCCTGAGCTTGCGGAATTTCTCCGTCTCGCGGGGGAAGCGGGCTTCAAGGTCATTCTCACCACCAACGGCACCCTGCTGGAAGAAAAGCGGGAGATTCTGCTGAACGCCCCCGGGCTTCACAAGGTGAACATTTCTCTCCACGCCTTTGAGGCAAACGACCTCTCCGTCCCCTTCGAGACGTACCTTTCCCGGTGCTTCTCCTTTGGACAGGCGGCGGAGGGAAATTTTCTGGTCGTGTACCGCCTGTGGAACGGCGGCGGGGCGGAACAGCGAAACCCGGAAATTCTCAGCGCCATGGAGCGGGCGTTTCCCGCGCCATGGGATGTGCAGCCCCGGGGGACGCAGATCGCCCGGCGGGTCTATCTGGAATACGGCGACAAATTCGACTGGCCTGACCTCTCCGCCCCCGACGGCGGGGAACGCGCCTTTTGTCACGGCCTGCGGGATCAGGTGGGTATACTGTGCGACGGCACCGTTGTCCCCTGCTGTCTTGACCATGAAGGCGACATCGCTCTGGGAAATCTGTTTGAAACGACGCTGGAAGAAATCTGGGAAACGCCCCGCGCAAAGTCGATTTATCAGGGCTTTGCCCGGAAAAAAGCGGCAGAGGAACTCTGCCGCAAGTGCGGGTACGCCCGCCGCTTTTTGTAATGGTCTATTTCAAATCGAACAGGACTTTTTCGTAGTCCTTCACATAGCAGCGTATGTTTTTGCGTCCCTTTTGAATAACGGTGTGTCCCTCCGCTTCCAGCTTTTGCCTCTGCGCTTCGATACCGCCGGGATATTTTTCATTGAGTTCCCCATTGGCTTTCAGCGTTCTCCAATAGGGCGTTTCATCCGCTGAGCGCTGATAGCTCGCCCACGCGGCAATGGACACAAAAATCCCCGCCGTGATGGGTTCCGTAAAGTCCGCGCCGCTCAATTTTGCGAAATAGTCCCGTATCTCCCCGACCGTGGTCACTTTGCCATACGGGACTTCTCGCATTACCCGGTCGTAATCGATGGGCGGTGCAAAGTACATTCTGTTACCGCCGTATTTTTCAATGCTTTTCTCGTCCGTGATGGTCTGGAATTTGGGCATGTCCTTGCTGTCGTGCAGCATGGCGTTGAAATCTTTCTTTTCTTCATTTGCCATATATACCGCCTCCTGCGTTCAGTATAATCCATTACGGCGTCCGATGCAATGAGACAGTTTGAAAATCCTCTTGAGAAGCGCAAAAAAGTGTGCTATAATCCAGAAAACACAGAAAGGGTCTCAATATGGAACAAAAAGTTATTCTTTTCGACCTGGACGGTACTTTGACGGATTCCGGTGAGGGTATTATCAACTGCGTTGTCTTTGCCCTGGAGCATTTCGGCCTGCCCATTCCTCCGAAAGCGGAGCTGCGCAGTGTCGTAGGGCCTCCCCTTCACGATTCTCTGGCGCGGTACGGCGTCCCGAAGCAGAAGCTTGATGAAGGCGTAACCGTTTTCCGCAGCCGCTACAATCCCATCGGCATTTATGAAAACGTCCCTTACCCCGGCATCCGGGAAGCGCTGGAAGAGCTGAAGCGTGAAGGGTACAAGCTCTGTGTCGCCACCTCTAAGCCGGAGGAAATGGCGAACCGGGTCCTGCGGCATTTTGACCTTGCCGGCTACTTTGACACGGTCTGCGGCGGTACTTTGGACGAGTCCCGCTCTTCCAAAAGCGAGGTCATCGCCTACCTTCTGGCGCAGAACGGCCGGGCAGACAATATGGTCATGGTGGGCGACACCAAGTTTGATGTAATCGGCGCCGCCGCCCACGGCATTCCCACCGTCGGCGTTGCCTGGGGCTACGGCGAAACGGCGGACATGGAAGCCGCCGGAGCAAAGGCCATTGCCCAAAACCCTGCGCACCTGGTAACGCTGCTCAGGGAGATGTGATACTGGTTTTCAATAAAACGGTTAAAAACCGTTTTATTCGGCTGCTGTTTCAGCAGCCTGCGGCGTAGCCGCAAAAAACGTAAGTCCATACATTTCTCGCCGCCATCGGCGGCCTGCGAAGGATTCGCAGGATAAAATGGTGTTAACCATTTTATCGAGAAATAGTATGATTGGAGGAATTTCTATGGAACTGCGTGCGTGCGTTGACGCGCTGAAGCCCCAGCTTCTTTCCACTCTTCGGCAAAATATCCGGATCCCCAGCGTTCAGGGCGATGCGGAGGACGGCGCACCCTACGGGGCTTCCGTCCGGGATAGCCTTGTCCATGTGCTGGACACCGCCCGGAAGTTGGGCTTCCGGACGGAGAACATGGACGGCCATCTGGGCTGGTGCGAATACGGTGAGGGCGACGAAATGGTCGCCGTTCTGGGACATCTGGACGTGGTTCCCGCCGGGGACGGCTGGAGCTGCGACCCCTTCGGCGGCGAGCTGCGGGACGGAAAAATCTGGGGCAGAGGCACCATGGACGACAAAGGCCCCGCCATTGCTTCCCTGTATGCTCTGGCCGCTCTGCGGGATTCCGGCCTTCCCATCCGCCGCCGCATCCGGATTCTCTTCGGCTGCAACGAAGAAGCCGGTTCCGACGATATCAAATACTACCTTGCAAACGGCGGCGAGATACCCGTCATGGGCTTCACCCCGGACGGCGAATACCCGGTGATCAACGGGGAAAAGGGCATTATCAACGTGACCTTTTCCCACACCTACACGCAAACCGGTGATGTTCGGCTCCTGTCCATTCACGGTGGAACCGCCCCAAACGTGGTTCCGGCGCACGCCTGCGCCAAGCTGGCCTGTCCCCTCAGGAGCTGGCACAGCGGCTGGCGGGTCTCTCTGCGCCTCAGGTGCGGTTCACTGTCACGGATTACGGCCTTTTCGTGGAGGCCGAAGGCGAAAGTGCCCACGGCAGCACCCCGGAGCTGGGGAAAAACGCCATCGGCCGTCTGCTGCTGACGCTGGACACCCTGCCCCTGAGCGAGGAAATTGCCGACGCGGTGCATTTTCTGGCGGCGACCCTCGGCATGGAAACCGACGGCGCTTCCGCCGGGATTGCCCTCCATGACGCGGTTTCTGGCGGTCTGACGCTGAATCTCGGTGTGATCAACGGCGACGAGCACCGCCTGTCCCTGAAAATCAACTACCGCTATCCGGTCACAAAAGGCTACGCCGACTGCGCCCCCATTCTGAACGGCAGATTTGCAGGCGCCGGATTTACTCTGGACGCCGAAGTCCACAAGGCCAAGCTGTACGTCCCCGAGGACAGTCCCCTTGTCTCCACCCTGCTCCGGGTCTACCGGGAGCAGACCGGGCTGGAAGGTCAACCCAAATCCATCGGCGGCGGTACCTATGCCAAGGCGCTGCCCAACATCGTGGCTTTCGGCCCCATTTTTCCCGGAGAGGAAGTCCGGGAGCATAAGCCGGACGAGTACATTTCGGTGGACAGCCTGATGCGCAACGCCCAAATCATTGCCGCCGCCATGTACGAAATAGCAAAATAACGAATTATTTTACCAAAATTTATAGAAGGTGACCAATATGAAAATCACAAGTGTCCGTCTGGGACGCATCAGCGTTCCCCTGCGCACCCCCTTCAAAACCGCTCTGCGCAGCGTCAGCAGTGTGGAAGACGTCATCGTGGAAATCCACACCGACTGCGGCGCGGTGGGCTACGGCGAAGCCCCTCCCACCGGCGCCATCACCGGCGATACCACCGGCGCGATCATCGGCGCCATTCAGGATCACATTGCCAAGACCATCATCGGCCGGGATGTGGACGAGCTGGAGCCGCTGCTCCAGTCGGTGCAGAAGTGCATCGTGGGCAATTCCAGCGCCAAGGCCGCCGTGGACATGGCGCTGTGGGATTTGTACGGGCAGCTGTACAATATCCCCGTTTACAAGCTTCTGGGCGGTGGGCGGAAGCAGATCGTCACCGATATCACCATCTCCGTCAACGACCCGGATACCATGGCCAGCGACTCCCTGAAAGCCGTCGCCCGTGGCTATGACTGCCTGAAAATGAAGGTGGGTGTGAATCCGGAGCTGGACGTTGCCCGGCTCAGCGCCGTGCGCAACGCCGTGGGCAAGGACATCGTCATCCGCATCGACGCCAACCAGGCGTGGACGCCCAAGCAGGCCGTGAAGATTTTAAACCGGATGCAGGAGCTTGGGCTGGACATTGAGCTTGTGGAGCAGCCCGTAAGCGCCCACGACTTTGCCGGACTGAAATACGTCACCGACCGGAGCTATGTGCCGGTGCTGGCGGACGAGGCCGTGTTCTCCCCGGAAAACGCCATGACCATTTTGCAGATGGGCGCGGCTGACCTCATCAACATCAAGCTGATGAAGTGCGGCGGCATTTACAACGCCCTGAAAATCGCCTCCGCTGCGGAGGTGTTCGGCGTGGAGTGCATGATCGGCTGTATGCTGGAAGCAAAGATTTCCGTCAATGCCGCCGTGCATCTGGCCTGCGCCAAGAACATCATCACCAAGGTTGACTTGGACGGCCCTGTGCTGTGCAGCGAAGACCCGATTCTCGGCGGGGCCGCTTTCGACGAGAAGATCATCACCGTCGCCGATGCGCCGGGACTGGGCATTCAGGGCATCGACCCGAAATACCTGACCTATGTGAACTGAATTTTAGGCTGCAAAAAGAGGACGCTCAGGCGTCCTCTTTCAGATTTTTGTGGATGTATGCTCTTGCCTGCTCCGGCTCCAGGTGCAGAACGATGGAAATTTCGCCAATCAGCAGCTTCTCCGCGTCGTGGAGGAAATTCTCGTCGCACAGGTGATTCTTTTTTCCCAACGCGATCTGATTGGCTTTATGGCGGTAAAGGGTATGTACCATGCGCATGAGTCTCTTCCGGTCGCCACTGCCGATCAGTTCCCGGTAGGTTTGCTTTCGCTGATTCTCGTCCCGAATCCACTCGCCCGTCTTCACATCCTCCGATGTAATCATCGCTTCCAGCTCCTTTTTGGACAGGACGGGCTGAAGCTTCGCCATGGCGGAGGCGTTCTGCGTCGGCACCAGGAATCGGGAATCGCCGTGACCGACCGGTTCCAAAGCCAGATAATTCAGCCGTTTTTTATCCACCAGCCTTTCCTCCTGACTCACCACGCGGCAAACGCCGTGCATCCCGTAAACGACCAACTCTCCAACCTGATACATTTTTCCCATCCTTCCAAAAAACGCCGCATTTTTTCACCTATAATAATATTATAGCACAAAAATGCCCCAATTTCACATAGGGAAAAATCCCAAAATTTTCACCGCTTTTTTCGGTCAACATGCGAAAAAATGCCGCCGCAGCGTGAACTGCGGCGACATTTCTACGGTCAGATCGTCTCGATTTTGATGGTGTTGGTGTTGCCGTGCTGGCCGTTGATGGGGCCGCCGGTGAGAAGAATATTGTCGCCGGGTTTCAGATGCAGAACATCCACGGCGGCCTTCTGGGCGTAGTAGAACATCACGTCCATAGTGGGGAATTCATCCGCCATTACCGGGGTCACGCCCCAGCTCATGGAAAGTCTGCGCCAGATCTTCCGGTCGGTGGTCATGCCGATGATGTCCACAGGGGTACGGAACCGGCTGACCAGCATGGCGGTCTTACCGGACACGGAACAGACTACAATGGCCTTGGCGTTTACGTCGATGGCCATGGAGCATACCGCATGGGACAGGCAATCTAAGTTATTCTGGCCGTTGTACTCCGTTTTCAGGAACAGGGACTTGTAGCCGGTGTGCTGCTCGGTATATTCGGCGATTTCCGCCATGGCCTTGACCGCCTCCACGGGGTATTTACCGGCGGCGGATTCTCCGGAAAGCATGACGCAGGAGGTGCCGTCGTAAACGGCGTTGGCCACGTCCGTAATCTCCGCGCGGGTGGGACGGGGGTTCTGGATCATCGATTCCAGCATTTCCGTAGCGGTGATGACCCGTTTGCCCAACATCCGGCACATCCGGGTCAGCTTCTTCTGCACGGAGGGTACCTCCACGTAGGGAATCTCCACACCCAGGTCGCCCCGGGCGATCATAATGCCACCACAGGCGGAGCAAATATCCTCCACATTGTCCACGCCGGAACGGTTCTCGATCTTCGCCACGATTTCAATGTCGCTGCCGCCGTTTTCGTCCAGCAGCTTGCGGATATCCAGAACGTCCTGCTTCGTGGAGACAAAGGACGCGGCCACATAGTCTACGCCGTGGGCAATGCCGAACAGAATATCCGATCTGTCCTGCTGGGAAATATAGGGGCCGGACATGACCTTGTTGGGGAAGGACATGCTCTTGCGGTCGCTGAGCGTACCGCCTGCCAGACATTTGCAGTGGATTTCGGTGCCTTCGATGCTCTCCACTTCAAACCGGACAATGCCGTTGTTCACCGTTACGGTGTTGCCGGGCTTCAAATCCTTGTGCAGATTCTTATAGTTGACGCTGACTCTCGTCTCGTCCCCTGCCACGTCCCGGGTGGTAAAGGTAAAGCTGTCCCCCGTCCTCACTTCCACCTTGCCGGAGGCAAAGGTGCCGATACGGTACTCCGGGCCTTTGGTGTCCAGCATGATGGCGATTGGCAGCCCCAGCTTCTGACGCACCCGCTTGACCAGCTCGATTTTCCGCTCGTGTTCGGCATGGGTGCCGTGGGAGAAGTTCAGCCGCGCAACATTCATGCCGGCAAGGCACATTTGGGTCAGCGTTTCCTCGTTTTCACTGGCGGGGCCGATGGTACAGATGATTTTTGTTTTGCGCATAAACAGTCCTCCTGCTGTGAGGGCGTAACGACTTCTTTTAGTACGCCCTGATATCTACTTCTGCTTCCGCCATATTCTACCACACCCCTCCCCTGCCGTCAACGTAAAATCCGGCAAAGGACTTAGAACATCAGCTCCACGGAATAATGCCGTAGCCAGAAGTCGATCTGGCACAGATAGGCGATGGTCTGCGGGCGGCGCATCAGCTGACCGTACCACGGCCACTGCGTCTCCCGACGCAGAAGCTTCCTCACTTCCTCCGCCGAAACCAGCTGCCAGAGGGGCGCGGCGGGGTCGTCCAGAACGGCTTGCAGCCGGGCTTCCATGAGCTGCTCATACCGGGGGTCGAAGGTTTTGGGGTAAGGGCTCTTTTTCCTGTGCAGTACCTGCTCCGGCAGAAGTCCCTCCACCGCCCGGCGCAGCAGCCCCTTTTCCTGCCCCTGATAGTCCTTGAATTCCCAGGGAACGCCGTACAGATATTCCGCAATCCGATAGTCGCAGAAGGGCACGCGAACCTCCAGAGAATGGTACATGCTCATCCGGTCTTTCCTGTCCAGCAGTGTCTGCATGAACCAGCGGAAATTCAGGTTCACCATCTGCTTCATCCGCCGCTCCTGATCGGAGGTGCCGGGGAGAATGTCGCTTTCCCGGCAGGTCCGGTTGTAGGTGTCCATCACGAATTCCGCCGGGTCGAGGGTGATCGCAGGCGTCAGGATCGCCGCCCGATCCGCCGTATTCTGCGCCCAGGGGAATCCCTCTCTGGCACGAACCTCCGGGTCGCGATACCATGGATAGCCGCCGAAAATCTCGTCGGCGCATTCTCCGGACAGGGCGACCTTTACCTCCTGCCGAATCTCCCGGCAAAAGGCCAGCAGGGAAAAATCCACGTCCGCCATTCCCGGCAAGTCCCGGGCAACGGTGGCTTCCTCCAGAGTTGCAGCCAGCTCGTCGGCGCCGAGAATCGTCCAGTGGTGGTCGGTCTGCAAGGCGTCCGTCATCAGATGAATGTAGCTGCTGTCGGAATTGGGCTGGAATTTGTTCGCCTGAAAATACTTGTCGTTGTTCAGGTAATCCACGGAGAAGGTTTTCAGCCGCTCCCCTCTTTTTTCCATTTCCCCGGCGCAGACGGCAGTGATGATGCTGGAATCCAGACCGCCGGAGAGAAACGTCCCGATGGGAACGTCGGACACCATTTGCCGCCGGATGGCGTCCGTCACAAGAAAGCGCACCTTTTCCACCGTTTCGTTGAAGGAATCCCGGTGTTCCCTGTCCATCAGCTTCCAGTACCGGCAAAGGCGCAGCTCCCCGTCGGCGAAAAAGCCGCAGCAGCCCGGTTCCAGCTCGGAAATTCCCCGGAATACGCCGCTTCCCGGCAGCCGCCCCGGCCCCAGAAGAATCAGCTGGGCAGCGCCGTTTTCGTCCAGCTCCGCCCGGACGGTGGGGTATGTCAGAATCGTTTTGATCTCCGAGGCAAACAGCAGACCGCCCGCGTGCTTCTTATAAAACAGGGGCTTCACCCCGATCCGGTCACGGGCAAGAAACAGCCGTCCCCGGTGTTTTTCCCACACGGCGAAGGCAAAAATGCCGTTCAGCTTTTCCACGCACGCCGCCCCGAACTGGGCATAGGCATGGAGCAGCACCTCCGTGTCGGAATGCCCCAGAAAGCTGTGTCCCAGGGCGGACAGCTCGCTTCTCAGCTGCTCGGTATTGTACAGCTCCCCGTTGTAAACCAACGCATATTCCTCCCCTGCCCAGGCAAGGGTCATGGGCTGACGGCCGCCCTCCGGGTCAATGATGGCAAGCCGCCCATGAAGCAGCGTACACCCCTTTTCCCGATACACGCCCCGGTCGTCCGGCCCCCGGCGGTGCATCGTTTCCAGCATTCGGCAAAGGGTTTTCTCCGAAGCCGGGAGGTTTATCATTCCGCTGATGGCGCACATATTCACCACATCCTTTTCCTAAGATATCTGCTCTATCCAATCATTTTATGCATGACAAAGGCAAGAATGTGCATACTAAGCGCGGTGATGTTTTATGAAAAACAGCAGAGAAATTCTGACCTCCGTCCTGAAAACCACCCAGATGGGGCAGATCGGCATTCGCAGTGTGCTGGACACCAGTATGCGTCCCGGGCTGCGGAAAGCGCTGGAATCCCAGCTTCGGGAATACGATTCCATCGAAACCGAAGCCCATTCCATCGCCACTCAGCGGGGCTGGGACATGGACGAGCTTGACCCCTCCGTGCGGGTCTGGTCGAATCTCATGACCCGGATGAAGCTGGGCGGCCGGAACACCGACTCCAAAATTGCCGACATGATGATTCAGGGCAACACCAGGGGCATGATCAAGGGTCTGAAAACCCTCCATCAGTTCGGTCAGCAGGACGAGCAGATCAACACCCTGAGCCAGAAGCTCCTGGACTGTGAGACCGCCAATATCCGTCAGATGCAGGGATATTTGTGACAAAAGCCTGCCGCCCACATTCAGACGCGGGTGGCAGGTTCTTTTTGCCGTCCTTGTATTTCCCGAGCGGATGTGCCATAATGTGAGAGACGGTATTATTTTTCAAAAATGTGTGACCTGGAAGAGAAAACTTCGTACTGTTAGGGTGAGGAACGAACCGAAAGGATGTGAAGTTCATTGGATGACACAAAAATAATCGAATTGTTCTGGGCAAGAAATGAAGACGCCATCGCCGAGACGGACGCCGCATATGGCAAAAAACTCCGCACACTGGCAAACAGGATTCTGGGTAGCCGGGAAGACGCAGAAGAAAGCGTAAGCGACACCTATATGAAAACGTGGGAAACCGTTCCTCCCCAACGTCCCACTTACTTCTATGCATTTCTCGCTTCCATCTGCCGCCATCTCTCATTTCACAGGCTTGACTGGAAGCATGCGGCCAAGCGACATGCCGAAGTCGTCTCTTTGACGGATGAGATGGCGCTGTGTATCCCGGATACCAGCCATGAGCGGGAATTGGAGGGCAAGGAAATCGGCCGGTTGCTGAATGCTTTCCTCGCTACCCTTCCCAAAGAAACCAGGCTGATTTTCCTGCGGCGGTACTGGCATGTAGACACCATTGCGGAAATCGCGGCGCGCTATGGCATCACGGAAAGCAAGGTCAAAATGCAGCTCAGCCGCACCCGCGCAAGGCTGGCTTCTTATCTGGAAAAGGAGGGAATTGAGGTATGACCGGACAAAACCTGTTGATCGGTTTGAGTTACATAGACCGAAAATACATTGAGGAATCCGAGCAGGATTTTCCCGAAAAAAAGGCAAAACACCTGTCCGCAAAGAAACTATGGCTGATTGCCGCTGTGATTGCGCTGATGCTGCTGTTGGTTGGATGCGCGATTCTCTACACCAGATGGTCTTCCGGTCTGGAAGATTGGTTTCGTCCCAGCGATACGATCCGTCAGCAGGCCGAACAGAGTGGCCTATCTGTGATTTACCCAAAGGATCAGACGGAAGATGTCGGCTTGTCGGCCACCGATCAGGGCATCACTGTTTCCGTTAAGCAGACGATCGTAGATCAGTGGCGTGCCAGTATTGTTCTGAAGATTGAAGGATTTGAATTGCCGGATGGGGTACGGCCCTGCTTTTATGGAGAAAGACCCACTCTTGACGGAAATGCTGAGTTTTGTGGCTCTGCCGGTTATCATTTCTATGACGGAATCGTCACAAACGAATCCGGAGAATCTGTTTATAAGAATGGCGAACCTGTCAAAGAAGAACATTACCCCATGGAAGAGTTTAGTGACTACAGCTCTGTTGTTGGCAGATACTACCTGCCGGATGGGAGCATGGAGTTGACTTTGAGCTACAATTTTATCGATTCCAGCGGTGCGAACCTTGGAAAGATATTAAATCTTTCTTTTACAGGATTTGGCAAGGAAACAGACCTTGGGAAAGCAACGACCGAGACAGAACGGTTGGTTTCTGGAAGCTGGAAACTCTCTATTCCACTAAATGGAACCGAACGGGCTATTGAAATAGCTCCCAATGCACCTCTAAACGAAGACGGAATGACTCTACTGAAGGCTACTATCGGCCAGATGTCCGGTCAGATAGAGCTTCAGCTGACAGCCTATTATGCAGGCTATGAAAGTAACGAAGGATTAAATCCCAGCTTAGCTGGAATCAGAATGAAAGATGGCAGTTTTGTTCAGGTAGCTGAAAGCAGTTTATACTACAAAGACCGGGATAATCTGGTGTATGTTGTGGAATACCGAAACTTTAATGAAATTATTGATCTGTCTCAGGTCGAAGCGCTGGCCTTCCAGAGCGGCTGGGAAAAGAATGCTGCCGGAAAGCCTACCATTCCGGTCTACGAATATATTCCTGTCTCATGATTACATAAGCTGATTTACACAAACTGCGCCCTCTGCCACTCCTGACAGGGGGCGCGGCATTTTCCTGTCACCATCCCGCCGCCCTGCGCATATCTTGGTAGGAGAAAGGAGGGGTCCTGTTGTCAGCTACAGGATACATACAGGTACGCGCTTACACCAGCACCGCCCGGTTTCCTCTGGAAAACGTGGCCATTGCGGTCACCGCCACCGACGGTACTGCCCTGGCCATGCGCCTGACCGACCGGAACGGGCTGATTGCCCCCATCGAGCTTCCCGTGCCGGATAAATCCGAAAGCCAGGAGCCGGAAGCCGGGGTAAAGCCCTATACCACCGTAAATCTCTATGCCCGTTTGAAGGGCTACGAGCAGATCGAAGCGGAAAATCTTCAGGTTTTCGCCGATACTACCACCAATCAGAATCTGGAGATGATTCCTCTGTCGGAGTTTCCGAATCAATGGGATCAGACGGAAATTTTCAACACGCCTCCCCAAAATCTGTAGGAGGTAGCCTATGCCCCAAGTCATTCCTTATATCCCGCAGCGAATCACGGTGCATCTCGGCGCGCCGTCATCCGACGCCGCCAACGTCACCGTAAATTTTGCAGACTATGTGAAAAACGTAGCGTCCAGCGAAATTTACCCCACCTGGGAGGAGGCCGCTCTGCGCGCCAACATCCTCGCCATCGTATCCTTCGCCCTGAACCGTGTGTACACGGAATTTTACCGCAGCCGGGGGTACAGCTTTGATATCACCAACTCCACTGCCTACGACCAGTTTTTCGTCAACGGGCGAAGCTACTTTACCAATGTCGCCCGGCTGGTGGATGAGCTGTTCGACGACTATCTCCGCCGCCCCGGCTTTGTGGAGCCTCTGGCAGCCAAATTCTGCAACGGTACCACCGTCACCTGCGAGGGCCTGAGCCAGTGGGGCAGCCAGAATCTGGCGCGGCAAGGGTACGACACCGTCCGGATTCTGCGCAGTTACTACGGCAATGTGGAGATTGTGAACAACGCCCCCATCCGGGGCATCACCACCTCCTATCCCGGCACCCCTCTGCGCCGGGGAACCACCGGCCCCAGCGTGGTGATCGTGCAGGTGGAGCTGAACCGGATATCCCAGAACTACCCTGCCATCCCCAAAATCCCTCTTGTGGACGGCATTTTCGGCGCGCAGACCGAAGCCGCCGTGCGGAAATTCCAGGAGATCGTCAATCTTGCCGTGGACGGCGTCGTCGGCCGGGAGACCTGGTATGCCCTTGTGCGCTACTACGTCGCCGTGACCAGTCTTGCGGAGCTGCGCGGTCAGGGGCAGCGGTTCTACACCATCTCCTGGGCGATAAGCAACCCCATTGAGCAGGGCGACCGGGGCGTGAAGGTGGAGCATCTGCAATATATGCTCAGCGTCCTTTCCGCCTACATCCCGGAAATTCCCCCCGTCACCATAGACGGGATTTTCGGCTCCGCTACCCGCAGCGCCGTCATCGCCGCCCAGCGCCGGTTTGGCCTGCCGGAAACCGGTATTGTGAATTTCGATACCTGGGACGAAATCTACGACCAGTTCTCCGGCATCGAAACCACCAGCTGGCGCGACCCGGAGAATTTCCCCTACACCGCCGCCATCATCAGCGGAACGCCGCCCAGAAACCGGTACGCCCAATCCACCACCCTGACCCAGTTCCCGGGGAATCCTTTGAGCACCGGGAATCAGGATCCCGTAAGACAGGAGGCACCGCGATGAGACCGCTATCTTCCTTTGTTGGTCAGCCCATCCGCAGCTTGCAGACCATGCTCCGGGTCATTGCCGAGGATGACCCCACCCATCTGCGCATCGTTCCCGACGGCATTTACGGCCCGGAGACCACCGCCGCCGTCTCCACCTTCCAGCGAAAACACGGTCTGCCGGTGACAGGCGTCACCGATCAGGCGACATGGGAGGCCGTTGTCGGAGTCTATACCCCGGCTCTCGTGCGCATTGATGCCGCCCAACCGGTGGATGTCATTCTCAACCCCGGTCAGGTCATCCGCCGGGGAGAAAGCAACCCCCATCTGTATCTGGCGCAGGCCATGCTGACGGTACTTGCCGACATTTATAAAAGCGTCGCCGAACCGACCCACTCCGGCATTCTGGACGAACCGACGGTGGATTCTCTGTCGTCCTTCCAAATTTTATGCGGCCTTCCGATGACCGGGACGCTGGATAAGCATACCTGGAAGCATCTCGCCCTGCATTACCCGTTGGCGACGAACCTGAACAATCTTCCCTGACGGAAAAATATGGATAATTTATAAAAATTTTCCTGGAAGGGCTGCGAACCCTTGATAAACAGAGATTTTTTGACTATAATAAAGAACAAACCGTCTCGGAGGAATGATCCATGCACATCAAGGACTGGAAAAAGGAAGTTTTCACCATTCCGAATCTGTTGAGCCTGTTCCGGCTGGCGCTGATTCCCGTCTACATTTACATCTATCTGGGCGCGACCGAGACCTATCAGTATATCACCGCCGGGACGATTATGGCGGTTTCCTGCCTGACGGATCTGATCGACGGAAAGGTCGCCCGGCACTTCAATATGGTCTCCACCCTGGGAAAAATTCTCGACCCCCTGGCGGATAAGATCACCCAGTTCACCCTGACGGTGTGCCTTTCTCTGAAGCATCCCCAGCTGTTCCCGGTGCTGGCGCTGTTCGTCGTCAAGGAGCTGTTTCAGCTCATCGCGGGGGCGGTGCATCTGAAAAAAGGAAAAATGCTTCCCGGTGCGCTGATGGCCGGAAAGGTCTGCACCACCGTCCTGTTCGTCAGCCTGATTGCCCTGGTGCTGTTCCCCAACGTGGATAGCACAGCAGTGAGCATCATTGCGGCGGTGGACGCGGTTTTTCTGGGCATTTCCTTTGTCAGCTATATCCTGGCGTACTTTGGGAAAAATGCAAAGGTTCAGGACTTGAAAAGCGAATGAATAAACAGTCCGTCGGGTGTTCCCGGCGGACTTCTTTCTTCGCAAAAACACGCGGCGGCTCAGTGCTGAGCCGCCGCACAATGATAATTTTCTCTCTCCACGGGACACAGCGTGTCACGGGTACACCGTTGGCTTATCCGCAGATATTTCCACGGCATCGGCTTTCCCCACTGTCTCCGCCTCTGTACCTACAGTATACCATACTCCCGGCGGCGATTGGTGAAGAAACCTTGAACAGACGCAAAAGAATTTCTTAAGCGGCCTTAGTTTGGGTATACATTGCTCACCAGCAGCAGCACTGGCAGTGCAAGGGTGAAAATGCTGATCGCCCAGGGGTACATTGCCTTTCTGGAGCAGAACATCAGCAGCAGACATGCCGCCGTCAGCCCCAGCGGCCCCATCACCGCCAGCTGACGGCTTACTGTCATGGCAAACTCGCCGGTAGATTGCAGGTCGAGGCCCACCTGCTCCGGCAGATGCTGACCGTTATAGGCAGCCAGCCGAATAGCGACGTAAATCACCGGGGCGGCCATGATGAACTTTCTCAGCCGGAAGAGCCAGACGCCGATGAGATTGATGACGGAATTGATCTTGGACATCACCGTCTTGAACTTCTCAAAGCCGGTAGACTGCACGGCAGTCTGCTTCTCCGCAAATTGACCGGTCTTTCCCATAAAATACCTCCGGGTAACTTTTTCTGTATTATAACATATTTGCCGTTGGGTTGCAAGACGCCCACATCCGGGATAAAAATTTTTCAAAAAAGCTTAATTAGTCCGATTTATTGGACAGAACCTTTTGTATACTGTTTTCAGCAAAACAAAAGGAGGCTTTTCCAATGAAACAACACACTCTGTCCCGTCCGAATTTACGCCGTTACCGCGAACCCGCCTACCCCAACGCCGCCGACAGGCGCTACTTTGTGGAAAAGGCAGTGAACATCATCACCGCGATTCTCTCCGGGATCGGCTTCGTCAGTGCCATGGTTTTACTTGCCACGATGGGGTGATTACAAGTCCTCGTCCCTGAGGATACGGCAGGAAACGATTTTCCTGTTTTCCACCTGAATCAGACCGGCCGTTCCGCCGCCGTAGCCGCAGCTGCCCGGGTTCAGAATCCAAAGGCCGTCCGGCTCCTGACAGCAGTCAGCCTGATGGGTGTGTCCGTACAGCACCGCATCCACCCGGCTGGCGCGGGCATCCTTCAGCAGTGCGCCCAGCCCCATTTTCACGTTGTGCCTATGCCCGTGGGTCATGAAAAGCTCCACGCCAAACACGGGCTGCACCAGCGTCTCCGGCTGCCACGACGGGCAGCGAAACCGGTCGCAGTTCCCCGGCACCTGATAAAATGGGGTATCCGGGTTTTCCTCGCGGATGACCACGCCGTCGTCAAAAAAGTCCCCCAAATGGATGATCCCGTCGGGCTTCACCGATTCCACGCATTGCCGCATAAACTTCAGCGCAGAATGGGAATCCGACAGCACCAGAATTTTCATATCGCTCCCGCCTTTATCCTTTAGTTTGTCTTGCTGGGATTATATCATACATTGGCAGGTTTTGCTATGTGCTTTCGTCAAAAATTGCCGCTGATTTTTGTGTACATTTTTTCCTGGGGGCGCATATGCTATAGCAGAAGTTTCACCACCCCAGGGAGGTAAGCCTATGCAACCCACGCCCAATTCACAGGAGCTTGCGCAGATCATGCGCTTCGTCCAGTCCCCCGCAGGACAGCAGCTGCTTGCGTCGCTGCAACAGCTTCACTCAAGCGAAATAAACAGCGCCATGGCCGACGCGGCCGCCGGAAATTATGACCGGGCGCAGAAGACCATCGCCGCGTTTCTCGCGACTCCGGAGGCAAAAAAGCTGCTGTCCCAAGTGGAAGGCGGCAAATGAGCGAGATGGAGGAAAAGTTGGGGGCAATCCTGAGCAACCCCCAGATGATGCAGCAGATCATGTCCATGGCTCAGGCCATGAGTCCGCCGCCGGAGGCAAAGCCGGAACAGCCGCCGGAGCCTGCCCCTCCGGCGCTTCCGGATTTTTCCGTCATGCAGAAGCTCGCCGGGGTGACCCGGCAGTCCGGCATTGACAAAAACCAGCAGGCGCTGCTTCGGGCGCTCTCCCCCTACATAAGCCGGGAGCGCTCCGCCAAGCTGGAAAAAGCCATGCGTGCGGCAAAAATGGCACGGCTTGCCTCGGCGTTTCTCAATGCCGGCGGCTTAGAAATGCTGACCGGGAGGTGACAAGGAATGTACAACCGCTATATTCCCCAGCCCGACGGCACCTATCGCCGCCGACCGGCAGACGTCCCCCAGCCCCAGCAGCCGCCCCGACCGGAACCGCCCAGACAGGAGCCGCCTCGCCGGAATCCCGATTTTTCTCCGCCGCCGCAGCCGCAGGGGAAGCCGCCCTGCCAGAAGAATCCACCCTGTTCCAATCCGCGCAGGCAGGAGCGTCCCGCTCCCCTGCCGCCCCGGAGGAAACCACCCCAACCACCCCAAGATTCCCTTTTGGGCATCGGCAATTTTCTGCACCAGCTTCTTCCAAAGGACTTCTGCATGGAAGACCTGATGGTCGTGCTGCTGCTTCTGCTCATGTCCGGCAGCGGCGAGGAAGACCAGAATTTTGCTCTGCTGACCCTTGGACTTTACCTTTTTCTGTAGCAAAATACGCCGGTTTTCGTCGTGCCTAGACGAATCCGGCGTATTTTTTCGTTGCGAAAGAGAGAATGGTATGGTAGAATGGTGACCATCCTATCGCAGGAGGATTCGACGTGATCACCGAAAAGAAACAGAATTTAGACGCCATTCTCCCCATTCTGGTACTTCTGCTGTTCACAGCGGCCATTGCCGCCCACTACGCGCTGGAGCCGTGGGGCTTTTACCGGAAGGTCTCGGAGGGAGAAGCGGCGCTTCGGAAACAGGTCGTTCAAACCGCCGAAAGCTATCTCGGCTGTCAGGAATCGGACGGAAGCCATGAAGCCATCATTGACCTGTACAACGCCCACGAGCCGCTGGCGCAGAACTACACTGTGCAGTATACCGACAGCTGGTGCGCAGCCTTTGTCAGCGCCGTTTCCATCCGCTGCGGCCTGACGGACATCATTCCCACGGAATGCAGCTGTGAGCGTCTCATTGGCCTGTTCGGAGAGCTTGGCCGCTGGCAGGAGGACGACAACTACACGCCTCTCCCCGGCGATATCATCTTCTACGACTGGGACGAAAAGCGGCTCGGTGACTGCACCGGCTGGGCAGACCATGTGGGAATCGTGGTCGGAACCAAATGGCCATTTGTGAAGGTCATCGAAGGCAACCGGGACGACGCCGTCGCCTACCGCGTTATTCCCCTGGGCGAAATTCACATCCGGGGCTACGGCCTTCCGGATTATGCCGCAGTGGCGGAAAACACCCTGTAAGCATTTATTGGGTGGTCGTAAAACAGTGAATGGAGCGTATCGGTACAGATACGCTCCATTTCTTGTGCCAATACGTCCTTGGCTCCCCCTTTGGGAGAGCTGTCACCGCAGGTGACTGAGAGGGCTTTGCACCCGTACCC
>ERZ773116.1367-NODE-1367-length-22885-cov-41.527026_pt1 | contig 22885 bp, 18 predicted proteins | sample MGYA00580563_ERZ773116 | MGnify/ENA primary metagenome ERZ773116 (study PRJEB29015, sample SAMEA2737864) | human gut metagenome | biome: human gut; feature: human-associated habitat; material: faeces | place: China | collected 2012 ... | reverse complement strand
GCGTATTGGTTCCATGGACAGCCTGCGGTATGACGCAGAGTACGGTTCTTGGTATCCCGACACTTGTCTATCTCCCCTTCTGCTTCTTCAATATCATCAGTCCTTTGATGAGTTGTCTGGTTGCCATCCTTGGCTTCGTACCCAATCCACAACCCAGGGAAAACAAAGCATCTGCAGCGGAAGAGTCTGATATCCATTAATATGAATAGGAGATTCATAGATATAGGAGGCTAATTCAATACCCAACTTGCATTTGATATCTTGCCAATCTATACCATCATCGACATGATAGAGACTGTAGAATAACCCATAATATAATGAAAGAGAGTCCTTTAAAAAACCGGACTCTCTTTTAATACTGAGCTCCTTTAAACCAGTCCGTTTAAATCAATGGAATATTTGGTAGGCAGCTTCTGCTCCTTCTTGATAAACATCAGCATGTAAATAGGGAGATAAGTGATTTTTCCCACCTTCTTCACATTATCATTACACAGCACATAGGCTTTAGAAATCTGATAAGTTGTTGAGTTCACCACATTCGTAAGCGCTTTGTGACGCTCATAATCCTTGCCCGATTTAACCTCTATCGGCAACACCTCACCATTTTGCTCTATCACAAAATCCAGTTCACCCTGGCGCTTGTTGTTATAATAATACAACTGGAAACCGTGCGCCCAGAGCTCTTGTGCTACGGCATTCTCATATACCGAACCAAAGTTGATGGACGGTTCGTTATCCAAAATCTTCAGTTGAATGCCATCCGCATAAAGACTTGCCAAAAGACCAATATCTGCCATAAACAGCTTGAATAAGTTTCTGCTGCTCGACAAAATCAACGGCACAGTAGGCTCCTCAACATTATATACCGGCAAAGCTACACCGGCATCCTTCAACCACAAGAAACTGTTCTGATAACGTGCAAACTTGATGTTTTCATTCAGGTTCTTCAATATGAAACGCTTGTTCTTGGCATCAAGCTCAGCAGGGATCCTGTCAAAGATTTCCTGAATATACAATTTATGGTCAGGGTCATATTTCGCTATATCCTGCTTATAGAGACGTATGATAGCCTGCTGCTCTGCCATTACATCTTGCAGATTATTGGTAGCCAGATATTTATCAACAGCTGCAGGCATTCCACCTACTATAAGATAAAGGCGGAATACCTCCATCATCTTTTCATGGATGAATTCATCTACAGCAGTCCCTTCCGTAAAATGCTTCCTCAAAGCATCTATAATTCTATCGTTGATACCAACTGCTGTAGCAAACTCCTCCAAATCAAGAGGATACATATCTTTCACATCCATATATCCCACTGGTGCAGAACGGAGATTCTTGATCTCCACACCCAATAGGCTACCGCTTAAAACATAGCGATAGCTCCCCTCTTCCACCAGAAATTTGATGGCAGTTACGATTTCCGGGCATTCCTGCACTTCATCAAAGAACACAAGGGTACTGCCCTTGATCAAATCCTGGCTGGTCACAGTGGAGAGACGCAACAAGATGTCCTGACTATTCTTCGCCTTGCTGAAGACCTTTACCAAGCCTGGATTTTCGATGAAGTTGATTTCTATGAATCTTTCAAAATGTTCATGACCGAAACGACGGATAGAATATGTTTTTCCTATCTGTCTTGCTCCTGTCAACATCAAAGCTTTCTTATTCGTTTCGAAGAAATCAACTAAATATCTGTCTATCTTACGTTTAATCATATCCTTGTCCCCTTTTCTATTATTAAACGGACGTATTTTGTCCGCTTTTCCATGGCAAATATACGATAATTTGTCCGTTTTTCCAAGGTATTTACGCATCTTTTTGTCCGTTTTTCCAAATTTTAACAGTTTTTTGTAGCATTCCAACGGCGTAGAGCCTCTTCTCTTGTTAACTATCCAAATATTCTTCCTCCTATTTATTCTAGTTCAACATCCAGCCACCAAAATTACACATATTCTTCGAAACCACCAAGAAAATCACAAGAAATCTGCAACTTATCATCAAATAACCACGAAATCAATCGTAAACTATAAACTATTAACTGTAAACTATAAACTGCTATTCCCTACCTCAGCAAGCTATAATAAGGCGGTCCCATCCCGCAAAATATGGCGAGGGCTTTGATGCCCCGCCAACCTTAGAGCGTAGCGGTTCCGAGCGACGAGGAGGAGCGGTTTCCCTCTTCTTCCCTGAGGGGAGAAGATCGAGATGAGAGGTGGAGCCTTCCTTAAGGGTAAGGAAGGACGGGTAGGTTTTCGAAAAAAGGTAAGGAAGGACGGGTAGGTTTTCGAAAAAACTCCCTTTGGCTAAAGATTTTGCAAATGAGCGCAATGAAAGTTTGCTTTCAAATTGCCGAGTGCAGCTATTCTTATCTAAAGGGAGACGGAGGGATTCGAAAGACTCCTTCTTAGTAACAGGAAATCTCAAACACTTTCCAAAAGAACCGCAAGTGATACTTCGGTCTCGTACCCACAATCCTGGCATCTGAATATCTTCTTTTGTGACATAAATAATCTCCTTTCTTACCATTTTAACACCCAACTTGCATAGGAGTATTTTCCTATAATCTCTGCGTCCTTGATGACATGAAGCTGGTGGACATACTTGTTTCTCTTGCTGGTATCTATAGCTTTACCTTCCTTGTCATGACTATTGAATATTTTGGCAAATACGAAATCAACTGCTCCATGCTATTTTCGATACTCTCAATAGTCGGTATATCTTTGTAGGCAAGGTCAGGAAGTTCTTTTGCATAGACGTTGCTTAACACTGACCATACATTATGCAGGTCACTGATGATAGGAGAATCCATAATGTCTTTGTTTTGCCATCCTTCGGGCTTGTCAAATCTTTGTTGGTCTTGTGCAAACAAGTTGCTGAAGTCCAATTTGAAAGCGTCACTTTTCAAATAGTCCTGTGTCTCAGCATCATTCAAGAGGAAATGCAAATCATAGAAATGACGTATCTTGGCTGTCAACTCCGACATGTAGTTGTCGGCCAAGGAACACCGAAGTAATGACACCAATTTTTCTGTCAATGTCCTACGCCTGTCGAGAACATTCACCTCGAAAGGTTGCATATCATATTCCTCTATCAAGTTCTCGTTGCCTGTCTTTTGCAAGAACTCGGTCAAGAAGCTTTGCAGTTTACATTTCTGAAAAGGATATGGATTGGCAAATGAATTGATTTCGACAAGCAACTGTCCTGCTTTGATAGCACCTACTTGTAATGTCTCAATGGCTCGTGGATAAGAATAGTATGCCTTGTGATAGTGAGACCCCTTGCTAGTAAAACCAGGCATATCCATTTCCTGCAGACCTTTCGTCATGCTTTTGGCTGTTCTCTTGATCAGCATCTTCAATTGGTTGCCGCTGAGCGTCCATGCCTCAGAGATAGCAATATCTATGTCTTCTGAGAATCTACTACCGATACCATATGCTTTTGTAAGACTTGTTCCTCCTTTGAAAATGGCACGGTTATCCTTGTCGTTCGCAGCCATCAAAGATAACGATCGACAAATCCAATAGTCTTTCTCTATAAAGATACTCTTAATGCCGAGTCCTCCATCTTCTACAGGTTGCGATGCTGCTTGCAATGCATCAGAGAACAAATCCCTGTTTTCATGTAATCTCATATGATGTTCCAGTTTTTTTTGTTTGATAATACTTTGTCGGAGACTGGCAACTTGTAGCTGGTCACTCCATTCAATGTTTTACTGATGGTTTCCGTTTCAAGCCCCATGTTCTCGTAGATGGCTCCAAGCAAAGCTCTTACATAAGATGTGTATGCCAAGGATAGTTCTGCCAATTCTTGCTTCTGTTCCATTGAAAGAGCATTGATTGCTTTGCAAATATTCGTCACACATTCATCTGGTGAAGTGGCAGGAATGTCCTTTATAAGGCGCAGAGCATCCAATATTCTAAGTAGTGGAATATTGCTTGATGTTATGGCGTTCTCTTGTAACAAGAAAGATATTTTCACGCCATTCCTTGTGATAGGTCTCCGATATTTATTTGTGCCGACAAGGATGGATGAGCTTATCTGTGTAGTCAACCCCAGGGATGCAAATGCGGCAGTTCCGGTAATGTAGCCTACAATCTTGCCATTTTGCTCCAGAAAGTCTTTTACAAGTTCAGAATCTGCAGGTTTCAGATTTCCAAAAATGGTCTTCTTCGGAATATAGTATTTTCCCTTTGCTATCTTTTGCAGTTCGCCTTGGTGCACAAGACGGTTGAGAGCTTTGGCAAGTGCCGGCTGATACCGCATCTCCACCCCAAAATCTCTTGTTGTCAATACGACCCCTGCAGGGGTCGATGACAATTTTTCCTTTATCAGACTTGCTATAACCATGTTTATCTCCTATTTTCGAGTGCAAAGTTAATAAAAGTCTTGTTTTTTACGCAATAAACTTGACTTTTATATATTTCTTTAACTATTTTCATGCTATAATCCATCCCATATCCTTTCATCCTCCCTTGTTTTTCCATAGCAGATTTAGCCCACATTGCAGCAGCCTTTGGTGAAAGACTAAAATGATTAAACTTATTGCCCTTACGCATATTTGTGCAAATTACACTTATTAATCATGTGTTTTATGATGTGTGTGCGTAAACAGGTTGCATAAACGTGCAAACGTTTGCACAAAGAAATGTAACCTTTTTGAAAGTTTTTCTTGCTTCGTATTGGATTTCCTCTTATATTTGCAGTCGAAAAAAGATACCAACTAGCAAACGAAGACTCAGTTTGGTATAAACGAAACCAAATATAAAAGTAAAGATAAGATGAAGCAAACATTCATAAAATCAGCTATGTTGCTGCTGCTGATCCTTTCAATGGCAACAACGCGAGCGCAGGAGGTCGCTCTGAAGACCAACTTACTGGGATGGGCTTCCACATCTGCCAACGCCGGCATCGAAATAGGCACGGGCAAGAAAACAACCTTCCAACTCTTCGGCACCCTGAACCCCTGGAAGTTCTCGGGCGACAAGAAGATGAGATTCTGGAATGTTATGCCAGAATACAGATGGTATACCTGCCAGAAGTTTGGAGGCCATTTCTTCGGAATTCATGCCTTAGGCGGTGAATACAACATTAAAAACATTGACATGCCCTTCGGCATCCTGCCGAAAACTCTGGAGGGCAGGCACTATGAAGGCTGGTATGTAGGTGGAGGCCTCACCTACGGCTATCAGTGGTTGCTCAATAAGCACCTCAATTTCGAAGGGTCTATCGGTTTGGGATATGCCTACAGTCCTTACAAGCTTTACGGACGATGCGAAAAATGTCTCGACAAAGACCACCGCAACTATGTGGGCCCTACAAAAGCCGCACTATCTCTCATATACGTGTTCTAAGAATTTAACTTAACTGTGGTTTTAAACTGACAATATAAACACGTAATAACTAGACAGAATACAAAAAATTTTAGGGAAATCATAATATGAATAAGATGAAGCTTTATGCGGTCATTTCGCCCCTCTGCATGCTCTTCTCTCAGGGCATCATGCCTGCTCAGGCTCAACAGCTGGCAGGGGGTAAGGTTCAGGTAGACAGCGTCTTGGCACGCAAGAACGGCAACCGGATGGACGTTGCCTTCCGTATGAATTTGAACGATTTGAAGATGAAATCAGAGCAGCAGATTGTTTTTACACCGGTAATGGTAGGAACTGATTCTATCGCTCTCAACCCTATCATCATCCAGGGTAGAAACCAGGCTGTAAGATACCGCCGACTTGCCGACAGCAAGAAGAATCCGCAGGCACAGGTTCTTACCCGCAAGAACAAGACCAATCAGCAGGTTTACTTCGCCCAGTCTGTTCCTTATCAGAAATGGATGAAGAAGTTCAAACTCTCGGTAAAGGAAGATCTCTGCGGATGCGGCAACCTGATAGAACAGGACAATACGCCGATTGCGGATATCGACCGTACACCGAAGATTACGAAGGATTTCTTCGTGCAGCCGAAGGCGGAAGCCAAGAAGGTGAGAGCCGAAAAGGGTGAAGCTTATCTCAGCTTTGTGGTTAACAAGAGTTATATTCTTGCCAACTTCCGTGAGAATGCTACTGAGCTGAAGAAGATTACTTCCACCATCGACCTGGTGAAGAACGATAAGAACGTTGAAATCACAGATATTGGTATCCACGGTTTTGCTTCGCCTGATGGTTCGTATGCCAACAACAAGCGCCTTGCCAACGAGCGTGCAGCTGCCCTCCGCAAATATGTGAGCAGCCTCTACACCTTAAACAGCAAGCTCTTTACCTATCAGGCTACACCGGAAGACTGGGAAGGATTCAAGAAGAAGATTCAGGCTAGTCATCTGGCTGATAAGGAAGCAATTCTCGAGATAGCTAACTCCTCGCTGGCTCCCGACGATAAGGACCTGAAGATCAGAAAGCTCCATCCGGCTAGTTACCGCTACATCCTGGATCATATCTATCCTCGTCTCCGTCATAGCGACTATACGGTAACCTACACGGTTCGTCCGTTCAGCATCGAAGAGGCCAAGGAGATATTGAAGACCAAACCACAGCAGCTTTCTCTGCAGGAGATGTTCCTGGTGGCACAGACTTACGAGCCGGGTTCGCCAGAGTTTAACGAGGTATTCGACATTGCTGTCCGCCTCTTCCCAGATGATGAGACAGCGAATCTCAATGCCGCCTGCACCGATTTGCAGAAAGGCGATCTTACTTCTGCCGAAAAGCATCTTGCCAAGGCAGGCAACTCGAAAGAGGCAGAACGTGTAAGAGATGTCTTCAAGCAGATAAAGAAATTGGAATAACAGAAAATTAGAGAATAACGATTATATACAAGCTTAACTTTCAAAAATTATGAAGATTAAACATTTATTTGGCTTGGCTGTCATCGCAGCTATGACAGCAAGCTGTTCAAGCAATGAGGATCTGGGAACCGCAGGTCCAGGTACTGGTACTAATGAAACTGGTGTTGGTTATGCATCTTTCTCTATCAACTTGCCTACAACAAGCGGAACACGTGCAGATGACGACCTTACATTCGAGAATGGTGATGCCAATGAGTACAAGGTAAATGATGCAACCTTACTCATCTTTAAGAAGGGGGGGGAGGCAACTAAAGAAGGTGATTACACTTTCGTTGAGTGTGCAGAGTTGGGTTCAATGGCACCATGGAAAGATAAAAATGAGCCAGGTGTAACCACTCATGCTAAAATTACAGCCAAGCTGGACACGGTGAATAGAACTGATAAATTCTTCGCATTGGTGCTCTTGAACAATGGTACTGTTGCTAATGCCAAGGTTACTTTGCCTACAGATGGTGAAAAGTTCTCTAAGTGGAACACAGAAAAAGTTACGAATAAATTTGCAACTCCCGAGAATGGCTTCTATATGGCAAATGCTCCTCTGTTCGAGAATAATAATGTTACTACTTTAGTTCCTATTGTGAGTGATAAGATTTACCCTACAGAGGAAGAGGCTGCCAAGAATCCAGCAACAGATATCTATGTAGAGCGTGGTCTTGCAAAGGTTACCTTAGGTACAGGTACAACAACAGAAAAGACGGTTACTAGTGACACATATCAGGGTGATAAGGTTACTATCTCTAAATGGGCTTTGGATGTTACCAACAAGAAGGCCTACCCTATCCACAATGTTGATGGATTGAACGAAGACTACACTGAAATTTGGAATAACAATGCCACTACTTCATCTTCAATCAACGGCGCTAACACTCAGCGTTTCGTAGATAACAATACAGCAACCCTTGCAAAGCGTGTATATTGGGGTATAGACCCTAACTACAACAACAATAGTTTATGCACCCTCGGAGAGGCTGGCAAGACTGCTCGTGAAAAAGAGTTCAACTATGTTACAGCAAATACAGACGTAAAAGCAGAGCCTACTACCTCATTGTACTGTCTTGAGAATACATTCAATCTTGACAATATGATGCAGGGGCAGACTACTCGCGTTATTTTCAAAGCTACATATAAGCCAGCAAGTTTACATGAAGGAGAAAAAACATTCTACAAGATTGGTAAGAACACTGCTATTTGGAGAGAAGCCGATCTTAAGCAAGAAATCGAAGCTGCAGTTGCTAGTGTTGTCTTAGGCGCAGCAGGAAAAACCACTGTCACTTTGAATGCTGAAGGAAATGATATCACTGCAGCAGGTACTCATTATATAGAAGCAGCTAATATCAGCGTAACTGGTGCAACCATTACACCTGAAAATATCACCGCCATTAATACCCAGTTGGGTCTCAACAGGGATAAAAAGGTTGGTATTAGCACATACGCAGATGGTGAGTCTTACTACGTTGCCCGTATCAAGCACTTCGGTGATGCCTTGACTAGGTGGGATTCTAGTATGTCTTACGGCACTGATAATCTGTCATTCTTGGGTCGTTATGGTGTGCTCCGCAACAACTGGTATGAGTTGACTGTAAATAGCGTTAGCGGTCCTGGTTATCCTAGCGTTCCTGAGGTTAAGCCTGAAACTCCAGATGATGAGAATGACAACTACATCAAGGTTAGCGTGAAGATCCTCAAGTGGGCTAAGCGTTCTCAGAAGGTCGATCTGTAATCCATTTCACATTATTATATATAGCTCAGCCGCTCTAGCGCTAAGGAGCGGCTGGCTATATCGGAAGAATAAGAATCAATTTATACACTTTACTTTTTCATAAAACAGATAAGCATCATGGCAAACAAGAAGTTTAACAGTTGGATCAAGAATATATGCATGGGATGGGGATTCATCATGGCGGGCAGTATGCTCAGCAGCTGCAACGACTTGATGCACGACGACCTGCCTCCTTGTGACATGGGTGTTGACTTGCAGTTCAAGTACGACTACAACGTGCAGCGTGCCGACATGTTCAATGATCATGTGGGCGGACTCAGCGTATTCGTATACGACGAGCAGGGCAACTTCATTGCTCGCCATGATGCCTATAACGATGCGGTATCACAGCCACTCAAGGACCCTAACTATGCCATGCGAATCAATCTGGAACCGGGCAAATACAGATTCGCAACCTTCGCCTTCCAAAAGAAATACGAAGATGCACTTGCGCAGCCAGGTGCCAAATTCCAGATAGCTCTGCCACAGCAGGGTGACAACATCACCGCCCTCCATGCACGACTCGACCGCGAACAGGGCAAGGTGAACAACCAGAGCCAACCGCTCGATACACTCTGGCAAGGACTCAGCAACGAACTGGTTGAAGTAAAAGACCTGCAGGTTACACGCCATACCATCGGTCTGGTTCGTGATACCAAGCAGCTCACCATCAGCCTGCATCAGACCGACGAGCCTGCCAACATCAATGCCGATGACTTTAGTTATCAGATAACCAATGCCAACGGCGATATCAGTTACGACAACTCTCTCCTCCCCGACGAGGAGTTGACATATACCCCATACTACACCTGGACCACTGAGTTTAAGGATACCGAGGGCAATGTAAAGGAGCGCACCGCTCATGCCGCCCTCATGTTCTCCCGACTCATCTGGCATCCGGTAGAAGAAAACGACAAGAACGCCATCCTCACCATCACGAACAAGACTACTGGAGAAGAGGTGGCACGCATCAATCTTGCTGACTGTCTGGCTCAAGGCCGTGGCGCCTTCGAAGCCCGCCATTATTCAGCACAGGAATTCCTGGACCGTGAGTACGACTACAAGCTCGACTTCTTCCTCCAGGGCAACCAGTGGAAGTATATGCAGCTCAGCATTTCCATCCTGGATTGGAGCAAGCGCATCCAGCGTGTCGATTTCTAACCGTTTCAGGTGTCAGAGCCCCTTCCGGGCATTTAGCTCATAAGAGTATTTGACTTTTAAAATTAGAAACAATGAAAATACGAGATTTCATTTTAAGTTTAGTTAGTTGGTTTATATTGTTGGTTACAGTAAGTTGCTCTGACGAACTTGGAGGCGAGCGCGCCCCCATTTCGTCAGAAAGCAACTTACATGTACTCGTGCCAACCGTGCTCAGCAGCCGCGGCACCCGTACCGACGATGCTTCCGGCCTTCCTACCTATAATGCCACGGTAGATGAATGCCAGATCAACGACCTGACCCTCTATGCCTTTCCGGTAAATAATGATGGCAAGCTCCTGAAAGAGACGCTCCCTGCCCCATTGGCTACAATGATGGTAGAGCAGCATGTTGCTAACTATCAGCTCACCATCGAGCCGGGCACTTACCATATCTATGTAGTTGCCAATATGAACAAGGTGTTAAGTGGTCAAACTATCCAAACTGAAGATGATCTCAAAAAAATAGTACTCGATTACAGACCTACAAGTACAACAGGTATGCCTGTATGCACCAATATCCCGATGATTTACGAACCTGAGAAGGATGCCGAAGGCAATCTCGCTGAAACCGAGATAAAAGCAGCGGGTGATAAATATACGGTGGTAGCAGCTAACCTGAAGTTTACATGCGTAAAGGTTAAGCTGAATCTTATCTTCGATCCAAGTAACGCAGAAGTTGCAACCAATTTCGGAGGCAAGCCCTTTAGCATCAACAGTATTTCAGCCGATAAACTCTCTCCTTTTACCCATCTTTACTGGGGCGGTAAATTTGAGACTCCAACTTGGGAAGATAATGCATATAATAAAATATACAAGGATGGTATTAAAAGTACTCCGTATGAGGCATCATCTAGAGCTGCCGTATACTATACCGATTGGACAGACAACAGATCTGCGTCAGCAACAAATAATAATGATGATATTAAAGGAACCGGAAGAGCAACAGAGAATCCAGTAAACCCTGCGGGCAAATGGCTTTTCCAGCAGACCTATTATCTCCCAGAGCGATATATCTCATCAGAATCCGACCGCAGTTATCTTACCATCAATGGTAAGGTAGGAGATTATGCAGACAACAATTATCGCATCGATTTGGGTCATAAGAAGGATGGAACCAGCGCCACAGAAGTTCCCGTATTCCCTCGCGGTACCTTCTATGAGATTACCGGTGCTATCAAGACCCTCGGTAATATGGAGCTGGATTGCAAGGTAAGTGTAAAGCCATGGGAGACAGTACCAATAGATGCCGACTTCAACCATACTACATTGTGGGTAAGCAAGACGGAGGCTAATGTAACTTCAATGAAAAATGATTATATCACATATAATTCGAATGCAGGCACAGTAGGGTTTGGATGCGATAATAAAATAGACTCAAAAGACATCATCATTGGCACCAAACGTGGTAAAGACGCTAATGGCAATGACAGTATCGAGTTTCGCCTGAATCCAAATATCCCAATCATAGATTATGCAAAAGATCAGCTAAAAGGCACTGCAAAGTTTTGGATCAAGGCAAATAATCTCAAGAAATATATAGATGTAAATTATGATGTTACACCTTATCTGGATGTTACAAAAAAAGTGGTCATCTATTATAATAAAAATGATGAATCTCAGAATAGCAGAAGCATAGAATGGGATACTAATCTTGGGGGTATCAAGTTGGAAAAGACCACACTTAAAAAAGGTAAATCCACCATCGAAATGGATTTAAATCCATCGGATGAAGCCAAAGCCACAGGTGTCTTCACAGTAACAGCAAAAACTGATCCTGTAACGACCACCATTTATGAATTAAAGGTAATACCCCAAAATGAGAAAACGGATGTCAAATATAAAACTGTTCGTGTAATTGTGCGTCCTCCTATCGGTGACTATCGTATCTATTTCAGAGCTATCAATGACCGAAGTAAATATAATGGAGGTAATAGTTCCGATAATTTCAAGAAAATCTTACCTGAAGGAGGTGAAGAAGGTAAAAACAACTGGAGCGATGGATGGAATGAGAATGCAGAAGATACAAGTGTTCCAACAACAAAAAACCACTACATCTATGTTTATACCCAGATAGGTGAAACAGAAGATGCCGTTACAGGAAAAGGTTGGATTTTTACGGAAGGAACCGCTAGAAATGGATGGCCTGGAGAAGAAATGGTAGCCGACGAGACTAACACCGGATGGTATTACAAAAACTTCCCTGAAAATGCGCAGAATGTATCATATACAAATGGAGCAGATAAAGAAGGTCCAAGAACTATTAAGCCAGGTGAGACATTGATTATGTTCAGTAATAATACATATCTAGATCAAGGATATAGTTTACACCGTTGTCCTCATCATCTGGAGCCGGGTATTCCTCTCTTCGATTATGAAGATCGTGAAGGATGGATCGTATATGACCCTACATCCGATCCTATATGGCATGTATATGATAACATGCCTGAAATTGAAGACATAGAGTACAAGGTATATACCCCGTTTGAGCTTTTTGGATGGTATAAGGTATATGGTATAGCAGGATCAGGTCAGTTTAAGATTTGGGATACTGCCAAAAACAGCTGGGAATGCAAGAATCTGGGAAATGGTTGGTATAAAACAACCATCAAGTTGAAAGCAGTAAAAGGGGAACACGAAAAAAACATCCTCCTGAAAGAGGGAAACAACGATAATTCTCCTACTATTACACTCTTCAATGGCAATAGTTTCAATGACGATACAGGCTATTACGAAGGTGGAAAATGGTATCAAGGTAAGCCTAAAGGCGTAACTGAATAAATAATATTGGAAAAAATGAAGAAGATAAAGCATTTAATGATATGGATAGGATTGCTCCTAAGCCTTGTTTCCTGCAAGGATACGATGGAGGCTATCGGACTCGGCGGGGATGAAGTCCCTGCCGAGGGACTTGTCTTGAACATTGATTTGCCCAATTTTTCTGAAAAGCAACTGGGCACGAGAGCTGATGCTACGGAAACAGAATCTATCAACAAGCTCACATTGCTTTATTACGACAGTAGCAACGAGTATCTAAGCAAAGAAGATTGTACCAATCAATTAACAGACGCCAACAAGCAAAGCAATGGCAGCTATAGCATCAAAGCAAACACTCCGAAAGAAGCAAGCTACATACAAGTAGTTGCCAATGCCGAAGTCACAGATGGAGAACCAAGAGACTTACAGGATATCAGTAAAGCTGCAGATCGCACTCCAAGCCTTACTGAGCCAGTTTGTTGGGGTAGCATCAAGGTTACCGATTTGCTAACTCCTGAGACTGCCAAGATTTCGCTTCTTCGCTCTAATGCCAAGATTACCCTCAAAGTTGCCGATGGCATTAAGAGTATCTTTCCTGAAGAAAGCGCAGGACTTATCATCAATAATACAGCGAAGAAAACTGCTATTGCTCCAAAAGACTATAAAGAGCCAACAGATGAAGGGTTGGCAACAACTACAGAATTCAGTAGCACAAATGTTGGCAAAGGCTCAAGCAGAGTTGTAGCTGTAAACGAGACATCTATTGGTCAAGCAAACATTATTATCAAGGCTAAATATAAGGATGAAGTAGGTTTCTATAAAGTTGGTCTTTATAATAAAGACAAGAGCTCTCAGTTTGCCCTCTTGAGAAACCATAACTATACCATCACCGTTACCAAGGTGAATGATTATGGTTTTAAGACTTTGGACGAAGCCATCAAGGCACAACCAGAAAACAGAATAGAGGCAGAAATCAAAGATGACAATCCTGCCATCACCAGGATGATCGCCTGCAAGGATTATGAACTTGGCGTATGTGATGATCAATCAGTAGAAGCGACAGCTGCTGAAGCAACTGAAGATGTAAAAGCAACAATCACTTTAGTCACCACACTCTCTTCTGCAACAAGTGCTGACGACAAACTCTACGGAGTAAGCATCAATCCTCCTGCAAATAGCTGGATTAAGTTTGACAAGGATAAAGATGTAAAAGAAACTACAACTCCAGAAACAGATAGGAAATCTTCTCCTGGAAAGAAATATGTTCTGACGTTTACGCTGAATCCAAACATTCATGAAACCCCAAGACTAGGAACGGTTACGATATCTTCTGGTGATCTCAAGCTTGATGTGAAGATAACTCAGGCGGGCTTCGATTTCATGAGAGACGACCCTGATCGTAAAGTTATCATGTATAAAGATAACAATGAGTATCAAAAGGACTATTTTGCCTGGCTAGATAAAATTCAAGGTATCAAACCAGAACAAATGCTAGGCAATGTAAGAAACAATGGTCTTCATTTTACTGTAGGAAAGAATGCCTACAGTTATAAGATTCCTAGAAAGACAGGGGATAAACTGACAATGGATAATCAGACAGGGGATGTTCTGACAGATAAAGATGGCCATTTCACTGTTAGCGCTGATGGAGAAGATTACTGGAGAGTGACGTTGGCAGATAATCGCGATAATAATTATGATCTTTGGAAAGGCACCTTTACGATAAACAAGGATAATATCAACATCACTTACACTGTTTATCATACTGGTATCTTCCATGAGATAACAGATGATATGGCAAGCAGATATGAATTAGCAGAGGGTGGTGTTGACAATCTAAAGGTGAAAGGTATGTTCTATTATGGTGTAGTGAAGGTTGAGGGAAAAGACCATACCTACATCATGCTTGACCGTAACCTGGGTGCTACCGACAATAGTCCTTATGTACCAGACGTCAACGAACTTAAAGACCATAAAGGTGCTATCGGTGGATACTTCAAGATTTCAGAGGATAAGAATAAATCAGATGTCAAGCAGGGGAATCTATCCACGACTCTATCTCCTGAAGGCTTTGAAATACCAGAGAAATCGGTTTTTGAAGACTTGATTGCAAATGGTACGCTTAAAACAGAGGTACGCCATACTGCTCTTGGAGAATCGTACTATTGTACATTTATGAATACAACAAGCTCTGAGTTGAAAACCATCTATCTGCCATACGGAGGATATCTGGAAGGTGAAAGCCATAAATATCCAATGCACGTGGTCTTTTGGACCAAGTCACTTCTTTCAGGAACCCAAGGTTTCAGTAAAGATAGTCCGGAATATGGTTTCTGGTATAACTATTTCGACGTGTACAACTCGAAGCGGGGTATATCAAACGTACGTTTCGTGAGTGGTAGTAATGGAAATAACACCGGCCGCTACAAGGCGATGCCATTACGATTGATCAGTAAGACAGTATTAAAGAATCCTACACTTTAATATAAACAAGAGAAATCCACAGCAGGCACTCAAGCCAGCTGTGGATTTCTTGTTTCTTAGCTTCACTCAAATCTGCATTAGTGTCCCGTTTAGTCTGGACGATTATTATATAAGTTATTAATATCCAATATTTTATGCTCTAGAAATTGGGTATTCGATTTGATTTTGTACCTTTGCACTCATATGGTATCCTAGCCTATTTAACCCGATGATTTCTAAACGGGATAGCAGTGAGCAGTTTTACAAAGAAGGGTTGGATTTTCGTGAGAAAGTCCAGCCCTTCGTTTTGTCTGGATACTCCCAAAAAGGAGTCAAGACGGCACAGAGAGGTTATTATGCTAGTACTGACGTGGTAAAGGCGCTTCCATCGCTTATTGAGGGTGAATGAGAGCAAGAAAACGAATGAATGAGAGTAAGAAGAGGGGTAAAAGAAGGATTTTAACCTACTAAAACAGTTCTTTCAACTGAGAAAAGAAACATTTATACTTAGATAAAATCTCCGTTCATCGACGTTGAATGTGCGTTCAACGTCGATGAACCGCCATTCATAGACGCTGAACCGCGGTTCAACGTCTATGAACGGAGATTTCAATAGGGTTAAAGAACATTTTATCCTATAATCAACCAAGACTTTTCCCGAGATTAACCCATTATTAATACAGCAAGAAGGAAGAAAGGAGATAAGAGGAAGCCTGAAAAGAAATAAAAGGAGGAGAGAAAAGAAATAAGAGAAGGGAGAAAAGAAATAAAAGGTATAAGGAAATGAGATAAGGGGCATAAATGAAGAAAAGATGTTTTTAATTTGGTGGTTTCACCATTTATTCGTATCTTTGCCAACAAAGAGAATATCACTTAAAAGAAAGGCGAGCAATTATGGCAAGAAAACTATATCCGATAGGATTACAAACTTTCGAACGAATCAGAGTGGAGGATAAGTTCTACATTGACAAGACGGAATATGTATATCGTATGGCACATACTGATGGTACTTATTTCTTCCTGAGCCGTCCACGCCGTTTCGGAAAGTCGCTGTTGCTGACTACCATGAAGAGCTATTTTGAAGGAAAGAAGGAGCTTTTCAAAGGACTCGCCATCGAAAAGCTAGAAAAGGATTGGATAAGCTATCCGGTGCTGCATTTCGATATGAGCATGGGCAAACACATGGAGATAGCCCAGCTGGAAAGATATTTCGACCAGCAACTTGCAGAACAAGAGCAGAAATGGGGCATTACGAATCCGGCTGTTGATGCCAACGTCCGCCTCATCTCACTTATCCAGACTGCCTATAGGGAAACGGGCAAGCAAGTGGTAATACTGATTGACGAATATGATGCCCCTTTGCTTGATGTGGTGCACGAGGATGAAAAACTGGAAGAACTTCGCAACGCCATGCGCAATTTCTACAGTCCGCTAAAAGGATGCGAGAAATTGCTCCGCTTCGTATTCCTCACAGGCATCACCAAATTCTCTCAGCTCAGCATCTTCAGCGAATTGAACAACATCACCAATATCAGTATGGACGAGCCGTATGCCGGCATTTGCGGAATTACGGAAGATGAACTGGTGAACGGAATGCGAGATGACATAGAGGCACTTGCAGAAAAACTAAATCTGTCGTATGAGCAGACGTTAGCTAAGTTAAAGGATAATTATGACGGCTATCATTTTACATGGCCTTCTCCAGACGTTTATAATCCGTTCAGCTTATTAACCTGCTTTGCCAAGCAGAAGATTGATTCCTACTGGTTTGGATCAGGCACTCCTACTTATCTGATCAATATGATGCGCAATTTCAACTTTCTGCCAGCGAACCTGGGCGAGAGTATGGAAGCCGGAAAGGATGACTTTGATGCTGCCACGGAAACCATGACCACCATCATGCCGCTGCTCTATCAGAGTGGCTACATCACCATCAAGGATTATGATGAAGAAACGGAGCTCTATACCCTAGCCATTCCTAACAAGGAAATAAGAGTTGGATTGTACAGAAGTTTGTTGCCTCATTATCTGACCTCAAAGACTGCAATGTGCAATACCACCATCGCCAAGATGTCGGTGCTTATTAAACAGCGCAAGATAGACGAAGCATTACAGTTGCTGAAATCGTTTTGGGAGACTGTGCCTTATTGCAACAACACCCATTACGAAGGGCATTACCAGCAAACGATGTATATCATCTTTGCCTTGCTCACGAATTTCAGGATTATAGTGGAGCAACATACGTCAAAGGGGAGAATTGATATAACCATGGAGACGGACGATACTATCTATGTAATGGAGCTGAAGTTTGGAAAGACTGCCCAGGAGGCTCTTGAGCAGATAGAAAGCAAGCATTATGCCGAGGCCTTTGCCATGAGCGGCAAGGAAATTATCAAGGTAGGTATGAGCTTCAATATCAAAGAAGACAACACCATCGTGTTCGATTGGAAATCATCAGAAATTTAGATGACAAAAACAAAAAGCGTGCAGGCGACTATGATGTGGCTTGCACGCTTTTTCCTTTTATATTCTTTTTATATTCATCCTACAGCGAAAGGGGTCGTAAAGACTTGAAGAAGACCGAGATGAGTTCCTTCTGCTACTTGCAATAATCAATAGTTACGACATCTTAAACTATTAATTAAGATGATTATTTCCTTGATTCCGCAATAATAACTCCACGAAATCTTTTATATTTACAACAAAAATGCGAGGAAATTCAATCTCATTGAGAATTTTAAAGTGAGCATCATTACTCACTATACAACTTGCACCAGCAGAAAAAGCACAATCTACAAATTTGTTGTCATCCTCATCAGCTTGAATGAGATGCAACTTATAATAGGGTGTTACGAATTCCACATTCTTTTGACTTAGAATCACAGACACAACATTACTGGCAATATTTGCATTAGTCTTCTGCTCAATGATTTCTAAATACTCCTCAATAATTTCATTTGTAACGCACAAGGTCAATTTACCTTTCAAGAAATCATCCCAAATCTTACGATAAGGGCTTATCCTTGGAAGGCTCATCAATAAGCAATTAGTATCAAGAACTATCTTTCTCATTTGCCAGAAGTACGTAAATGTTCATTACCCCAGCTCTCTATGGTATCAAGAGTTATACTTCCATTATCGCACAACTCATCAATCCCCTCATCAACCTTCTTTGCAAAGTATTGAGAGAGAACATTTTCAAGATTATCTAATTCCTGTGGAGTCTTGATATAAGACATCATTTGAAGAATCTTCATCTGAGCAGGGTTAAATACAGTCTGTTCCATTCTATTTCAATTAAACGTTCAACTTTGCCGCCAAAGTTACACTTTTTTCTCGAAACCACCAAGCAATTAACAAGAAATCTGCAAGTTATCAGCAAATAACCACGAAATTAACCGTAAACTATAAACTATTAACTGTAAACTATAAACAGCTGTTCCCTACCTCAGCAAGCTATAGTAAGGCGGTCCCATCCCGCACAACATGGCGAAGACCGCTTTGGTCCGCCAACCTTAGAGCGTAGCGGTTCTGAGCACCGAGTAGGGCGGTTTCCCTCTTCTTCCCTGAGGGGAGAAGACCGAGATGAGAGGTGGAGCCTTCCTTAAGGGTAAGGAAGGACGGGTAGGTTTTCGAAAAAACTCCCTTTGGCTAAAGATTTTGCAAATGAGCGCAATGAAAGTTTGCTTTCAAATTGCCGAGTGCAGCTAATCTTATCTAAAGGGAGACGGAGGGATTCGAAAGACTCCTTCTTTAACGGTAAGGAACCTTATATCCAAGGCAATACTTCAGGAAAGCGAAACAAGCAGTTATATCATTCATTCAACTATTAATCTTTATTAAATTATTAATACTATCGCACCAATTTACGTCATAATGATGTATATTTGCAATCAGAATGATTATCAATTAAACATTATAAGCTTATGGCACAGACAGCAATGACAGTCCGTATGGACAACCAGCAGAAAGCACAGTTTGATAAACTCTGCGAGCAATTCGGCATGAGTGCGAATACCGCTATCAACATCTTTGTTAAGGCAGTAATTCGCAGTAAGAGCATTCCATTTTCCATTCAAGCAAAGAATGAAGAAGAAGATGAAGTGACTGCAAAAGCAAAAGCTGCGTTCCAATATATGTGTGACAAAGCAAGAGAGAATAACATTGATATGTCACTTGATGAGATCAATGAAGAAATCAGAGAAGTCAGACGATTAAGAAAAGAACGCAATGGTATATGCAGTCATTGATTCTTCTCGTTTCCCTTATGATGGAGAAATGCCAGATGAGGACGACCGAGTCTTCTATGAAGTCTGCCTGAGCAAGGAAGACTCCTTCTTAGTAACAGGTAATCTCAAACACTTCCCAAAAGAACCACAAGTGATTACAGCTGCAGAAATGATGGAAATATTGGATAACGAACTATAAGATGTCATTACAGCAGGTGTCTCCAGCTCTCGTAGTAGGCGACACCTGTAAGTAGAATAACAAGGTGGTATCATTTGAGTGATGCAAGCGGTACAGTTAAAGCGCTATGAGCATCATATATTCAAAGAATTGGAGAGCATTTTCATTTTACGTACCTTTTCTGCCGCCAGTTCTATTGTCATATGAGAGTCAACCGCTTCATAATAACTATATTTTATGCTATCAATGGTTTTATTTAACCACGTACGTTCATCCGTGATTTTTGAGCTTAGAACCTTTATCACCTTTTCAAGATTAACAGAAGAGGTTCCAACCATCCCTTTTATCCCGTCAATAATACTACTTGTCCAGAACGATGAATCCATCGTAAAAGAATGATCTAAAAGTTTATCGAAAACGGGTAAAGAATCTATTGTATAATTACAGAATCTAATTGCAGTAAACACATTACCGAAATAATATTTATCTTCTGTCATACACTTAAGAATCTCTTCTAAAGCCTCTTGATTACCTAATGATGCCTGACACTCCAAATATGTCTTTTTGTCATATTTCAATAGTGTATCCTTAAAGTGAGCTAGAGTATCTTTTACCCATTGCATATCATCCTTTAAATGGCACATCAACATTTTTAGGACATACGCTTTATGCTTATCAGGAATATCTTGGAAGATAGCCATAATTTGTTCCATTCCGTCAGGTTCACTTTTAAGATACAAATTTATGATATTCCCAGAATAACCGTCTTCGTCATGCTTAATGAATTCAAATATATAGGAATACACTCCAGACAAGTGCGCATTTATTGCGTATTTTGCCAATTCGAGAAAGTCACAAACATCTAAGCCTTTCGGATTCTTTATCAAAGAAATAATTCTATGCTCAGCTCGTTCCTTACCTAGTTCCTGAACTGCGTAATCAATAAAAGGTTTATGGCTATAAGCATGTTCCCATCTGCTATCTCTTACAGAAGCATATTTCAAACATATTTCTTGAACATCCTTATCTAAAGTAATTTCATAATCTAATGCCAAGCTCAGATATCTCTGTCCTGTGCGGTTATCTTTTATCTTCGGCAACACATGTTCAAGTATTACTTTCAAACAGTTCTTTTGCTTGCCTGTTAACTGTTTTATCCTGTGATTTGCCAATTGATCCAATACAAACAGTTCATAAAGGCTTTGATCTTCTATCTTATTTTTGATTTTCTGCAGGTCATATTCCTGCGTTTTATAATTATAGAATAAGCTCATAAACGAACCGACATAACTGTCCCACTTGTTTTCTTCGCATTCCTTTACTTTTGCATACAATTCCTTTCTAGCTTTCGGTGCATACTGATTTACAATATATAGCACCGTTTCTTTAAATTGGGCATAATCCAGAAGCAACTCCATGCTTTTTTCTTCACGCAACTTCATCTCATTAGGATGGTAAAACCTTCTTTTGGGAAATTTCTTATGAACCAAGTCATAATGCAGAAGATTCCACGCATTATCATAATTATTAGTAAGCCAAGTAGCAATACCAAAATCATTTATCGAATCAGGTTGCAGCACATCTATGCATTTCTCCAAATCTGTTTCATCACCAAATAAAGACAGTTTTATTTTTAGAATTTGCAGAAGCCTTATTTCTTGTTGAGTATCTTCAACACTTCTAATTTCATTTATAAGTCTAATGAAGTCGGGCTTTGGCATATTATCAATACAAAATTTACGAAAAGCTTGAAAAATCTCAACGATAGTATCTCGCAAAGAAATATAATCATGATCCTTAGCAATTTGAATCCATGAATCTATAACTGTTTGACAGAACCCTCCATCATCCACATATACTTTACTATTGCATAGCATTTTTTGAATAGGATTTAACAAATCAGCCTGATTATGATCCGCCTTTTCCTCATCAAAGAGTTGCGGCAAGAACTCCCATAATCTCTTTAACTCATTTTTACCATAAACATTCCCCAAACATTTGTAGAAATCATGGCGATGAACGATATGAGTTGTACTCTTTAGACTATAGTTCTGCAAATATCTTTCTTGCGCAATAATATACCCCACATATTTATCAGCTTGATTCAAATTAGCAATCAGCTGAAATGCAGTTTGTATGATATGATGATCTTTCGACTTTACATCAAGTATGATAAGTCTATCAATGTCTTCTTCAGTATTCAAATAACTACTATAGAAAGGTACATACAAAGAATAGGTTTCCTGATCATCATTATTCCCCAGTTCATTTATCTTATCGAAAACAACATTCTTGAAGTCAGACAGCAATATGCCAACAGAAGGACTGGAGAAGTCCATCATAGAAACACAAGTTGCCAACAAAGCCAAATATGGATTTATCTGATGAACATTTCTATACTCTTTCAACAGGAATTCTGCATTATTTTTAGTATTACACAAGCATGCTATAAACTTGGCTATTTTGTAAAAATCATCAGGATAAATTTGCTCTTTACTATATTCTCCTAAAATTCCCTTTAAAACACTCTGCTTAACCACCATACTAATACTGGTTGAATCAATATTCTGTAAAACCTTCACATCATTTTTTAATAACCAGTCTATCATCTGATCTTTCTTGACAGATTCATTCATATATGAGATAGCAAGAACCAACACATTATACCAGTTCTTCTTAATTATTGGAATTTCACCATTTGCGTAGCATACTATCTTTAATATTTCTTGGTAGGAAAGATTCTTTAAAAATTTTGCAACAAAATGCTCTTTAAAGCCATTATGAATGAAAGAATAAACGTCCTTAAAAGAATCTTTTTTTAATATAGTATATAAAGTTAGATCAGAAATTTTTTCTTTGGAAAACTTTAAATATTTATATAATTCTTTCCCTGACAATACTTGTTTTTCTGAAAATTGCATGGTAAGCGCAATCACAGTAAACAAGCCTTCTGCCCCATATTCTAAGTCATTAATGGTATCTCCCTCTTTTTCTTTCACTTTCAAACTTTTGGTAAATACATAATCAAGTATTTTCTCTTGTGTTTGAGGAATCTGATGTTTTTCGCCAAAATAATCAACAACAGAAGACAGATAGAATGGCACATCAAGAAGTTCTGAAATGTTTTGGTGCTGTTCGATATATTTAATAAAACTTGTCGTATGTTCACCAAGACTACCCTTTATGTAAGATACTATTTCATCATAAGATAAAGGCAGCATTTCAAGTTGAGTAAAATCACTCAACATTCTACCATTGTTATAGTTTGAACGGCATGTAACTACAACCTTTATTTTTGAGTACTTTTTTAAGAAATCCCTTAGTTCATTTATCAAACCTTAATTCCGCAACACTTTGATTTAACTTTATTTATAAGTACCTGAGCAACAAAAAGTTGCTCAGGATTTTGCCATGTCAGATTTTTCACCTATCTTAGTGTTGCAAATCAAAATATGTATCAAACCC
>ERZ773116.1362-NODE-1362-length-22943-cov-13.402001_pt1 | contig 22943 bp, 17 predicted proteins | sample MGYA00580563_ERZ773116 | MGnify/ENA primary metagenome ERZ773116 (study PRJEB29015, sample SAMEA2737864) | human gut metagenome | biome: human gut; feature: human-associated habitat; material: faeces | place: China | collected 2012 ... | reverse complement strand
TAAAAATATAAAATATATAATAACACTAGATGCAGACACAGATTTAGTATTAAACTCAGCTTTTGAATTAGTAGGAGCAATGGCACATATTTTAAATGAACCAGAAATTGACATACAAAAAAATATAGTAGAAAATGGTTATGGAATAATGCAACCAAGAGTAGGAATAAATTTAGATATTTGCTATAAAACCTTATTTACAAAAATATTTGCTGGAAGCGGAGGAATAGATAATTATACAAATGCTATTTCAGACATTTATCAAGATAATTTTAATGAAGGAATTTTTACAGGAAAAGGTATATATGATTTACAAATATTTTCAAAAGTTTTAAAAAATGTAATTCCAGAAAACACAGTATTAAGTCATGATTTGCTAGAAGGAAGTTATTTAAGATGTGGTTTAGTAAGTGATGTTATGCTAATGGATGGTTACCCAAGCAAATATACAAGTTTTATGAATAGATTATCAAGATGGATTAGAGGAGATTGGCAAATTACAAAATGGCTTGGTAATAAAAGCCCACTTAATTTACTATCAAAATACAAAATATTTGATAATTTAAGAAGAAGTTTATTTGAAATATCAATAATTGTTGGATTAATATATGCAAAAATCATAAAGCTAGCATATAAAATTAATACAACAGAAATAACAAGTATATTGATAATAATATTATTAATTCCATTTATACTAGAAATACTAAATTACTTAATAGGAAAAAAAGAAGGAGAAGAAACGCAAAAAACATTTACACCACAAATAACTGGATTAAAAGGAACTATACTAAGAGGATTTTTAACATTAGGTTGCATACCATACAAAGCATATGTTTCTATAAAGGCAATTTTAAAAACATGGTATAGAGTAAATATAACACATAAACATTTATTAGAATGGACAACATCTGAAGAAGCAGAAAAGCTAGGAAAAACTGATTTTGTATCATATTACAAAAGTATGATAGTAAATGTTATTGCTGGAATAATAAGTCTAATTATATATGCAAATACACATAATATTTTTAGTTTATTAATAGGTGCTATCTGGGTAATTATACCGGGAATTATGTATTATACTAGTAAAGAAAATACTCAAAAAAATAATATAGAAATATTATCAAAACAAGAACAGCAATATATTTTAGATATAGGTAAAAGAACTTGGAAATTTTTTGAACAATATCTTACTCAAGATAATAATTATTTAATACCAGATAATTATCAAGAAGATAGAAAAGAAAAAGTAGTACCAAGAACTTCATCAACAAATATAGGACTATCATTAATTGCAGTAATTTCAGCAAATGATTTAGGTTATATAGATTATGAAAAAACAAAAGAATTAATAAAAAATATTGTTTATACAATTCAAGGGTTAGAAAAATGGAATGGACATTTATATAATTGGTACAATATAAAAACAAAACAACCATTATTTCCAAGATATATTTCAACAGTAGATAGTGGAAATTTCATAGGCTATTTATATGTTTTAAAACAATGGTTAGAAAATAAAGAAGAATTACAAGAAATATCAACAATTGTAAAAGATATAATAGAAAATACAGATTTTTCTTATCTATATAGTAAAGAGCATAGAATTTTCTCAATAGGATTTAATATAGAAGAAAATAAATTAACTGACTCATATTATGATTTATTAGCATCCGAAGCAAGACAAGCTAGTTTAGTAGCTATTGCTAAAAAAGATGTTCCATCAAAACATTGGAATTCTTTAAGTAGAACATTAACAACCTTGGGAAAATATAAGGGACTTGTTTCTTGGTCAGGAACTGCTTTTGAATATTTAATGCCTAATATAAATATTCCCAAATATAAAGGAAGTTTATTAGATGAATCTTGTAGATTTATGATAAAAAGTCAAATGGAGTATGCTAAAAAACTTCAAATACCTTGGGGAATATCAGAATCAGCATTTAATTTAAAAGATTTATATTCGAACTATCAATACAAAGCCTTTGGAATTCCATGGCTTGGATTAAAAAGAGGCCTTGCAGATGATATGGTAGTTGCCCCATATGGAGGAATATTAGCTATAACAGATTACCCAAAGGAAGTATACGAAAACTTAAAAACATTAGAGCAATATGGAATGATTGGAAAATTTGGATTTTATGAATCACTTGATTTTACTCCAGAAAGAGTAGAAAAAGGTAAAAAAGCAAGTGTAGTAAAAACATATATGGCACATCATCAAAGTCTAATTTTATTATCAATAAACAACTTAATAAATAATAATATTCTGCAAAAAAGATTTATGAAAAATCCAGAAATGAAAGCAATCAGTATCTTGCTACAAGAAAGGATGCCAGAAACAGCAATAATTACAAAGGAAAATAAAGAAAAAGTTGAAAAATTAAAATATAAAGATTATGAAGATTATGTAGAAGATACTTATAAGAAAATAGATAACAAACTAATAAGAGGAGATTTAATTTCGGGTGGTAATTATTCAATAGCAATGAATCAAAAAGGTGAAGGAATTAGTAAATATAAAGATATATATATCAATAGATTTAAACTTACAGATGATTACCCACAAGGAATATTTTTTAATATCAAAAATATAAAAAGCAAAAAAATTATAACTTCGAATAATAATGATAGCATAAGTTTTATGCCAGATAAGATAAAACAAGAAATAATATCAGAAAATATAAAAACAACAATAGAAACTTTAATAGCACCAGAAGAGCCAGTAGAAATAAGAAGCATAACCTTAGAAAATCAAGGAAATTCAGAAGAAATATTAGAAGTAACATCATATTTCGAACCAGTATTATCAAATAAAACACAGGACTATGCACATCCAGCCTTTAATAATTTGTTTTTAATATATGATTTTGATGAAGAAACAAACAGTATAATCATAAAAAGAAAAAAGAGAGAACAAAAGGGTCAAGAAATATATTTGTGTGCTAACTTATCCACAAATTGTGAGACAATTGGGGATTTAGAATACGAAATAGAAAAAGAAAAGTTCTTTCGGAAGAGGAAATATAGGAATACCTCAAATGGTAAAACAATCAAAACCATTTAGCAAAAAGATTGGGCTAGTCACAGAACCAATTGTAGCACTAAAAAGAACAATAAAAATAAAGCCAAATCAAAAAGAAAAAATAAACTTAATTATTGCAGTTGGAGAAAATAAAGAAAAAATCAAAAAAGAAATTCAAAAATACAAAATTGAAGAAAATATCAAAAAAGCAGTAGAACTATCAAAAGCTAAAAATGAGGCACAAAATAGATATTTAAGAATAAAAGGAACACAAATAAGAGACTACCAAAAAATGATGTCATACATTGTATTTTATAATCCAACTAAGAAATTAAATTTAGAAAAATTGCCAAAAGATAAATACAAACAATCAGAACTTTGGAAATATGGAATATCAGGTGATTTACCAATTATATTAGTAAAGATCAAAGATAGTAATGATGCACATGTTGTAAAAGAAGTATTAAAAGCATACGAATTTTTTAGAACAAAAAATTTAGAAACAGAGCTAATAATATTAGATGAAGAAAAACATAGTTACGAAAATTATGTAAGAGAAGATGTTGAAAATATAATCCAAAACAGTCAAATAGCATATTTAAAAAATATAAGGGCTGGAATATTTGAACTATCAAAAAATGAAATAAGTAAAGATGATTTAAATTTATTAAACTTTATTGCAACAATAATAATTGATGCAAATAAAGGTGGAATAAAAAATGCACTAAAAGAATTAGAAGAAGAATATTTAGAAAAATATAAAGATGTTGGAAAAGAACAACAAATAACATTAATTGAAAATGAAAATAATGAAAATATAGATATATTAGAAAACATTAACAATTTAAAATACTATAATGAATACGGAGCATTCTCAGAAGATGGCAAAGAATATTTAATAAAGGTAAACAAAGAAAATAGACTTCCAACAATATGGTCCAACATAATGGCAAATGAAAAATTTGGAACATTAGTAACAGAAAGTATGGGAGGCTATAGTTGGCATAAAAATAGTAGATTAAACAGAGTAACAGCATGGCAAAATTATGCATGTTATGATATTCCATCAGAAATTATATATTTAAAAGATATGCAGACAAAAAAGGTTTGGTCACTTGGACTAAACCCTATGCCAGATAGCAAAAATTATAATGTGATTTATGGATTTGGTTATACAAAATATATTCATAAAAGCGATGGACTAGAACAAGAATTAGAAATATTTGTCCCAAAAGAGGATGGAATAAAAGTTCAAATTTTAAAATTAAAAAACACAACACTAAATCGTAAAAAAATAAAAATTGTGTATTATATGAAACCAGTATTAGGAGAGGATGAAATAAAAACAAATGGCTATATAAACTTAAAATATGATGCAAATAACAATATAATATGTGCTCAAAATCTATATAACAGTGAATTCCCAAATGATGTAATATATGTATCAAATAGTGAAAAAATAAAAAGCTATACAGGAGACAAAAACTTTTTTATTGGTGAAGGAAATTTATCAAATCCAGAAAGTTTAAAAAGAACATCATTAAATAATGAAAACTCACTAGGAAAAAATCCATGTATAGCATATGAAATAGAAGTAGAAATAGAAAGTTTATCAGAAAAAGAAATAATATTCACATTAGGTGCTGAAGAAACAATTATAGATAGTAAAAATGTAGCCTATAAATATAGTAAAATTCAAAATTGCAAACAAGAATTAGAAAAAGTAAAAAATTATTGGAAAGAAGAATTAGGAAAATTACAAGTAAAAACACCTTTAGAATCTTTAAATATAATGCTAAATGGATGGATTATATATCAAACTTTAGAAAGTAGATTAATAGGAAAAACAGGATTTTACCAATCAGGTGGTGCATATGGTTTTAGAGACCAATTACAAGACACCTTAGCTTTAAAATATATAAATCCAGAAATACTAAAAAAACAAATAATAAAACACAGCAAACATCAATTTATAGAAGGAGATGTAGAACATTGGTGGCATGATGAAACACAAAGAGGAATAAGAACAAAATTCTCAGATGATTTATTATGGTTAGTATATCTAACTTGTGAATATATAGAATTCACAGGAGATTATTCAATATTAGATGAGCAAACGCCTTATTTAACAGGAAAATTATTAGATGAAAATGAAGATGAAAGATATGATAGATATGTACAATCAGAAAAAATAGAAAGTATATTTGAACATTGCAAAAAAGCAATAGAAAAGAGTTTGAATTTTGGAGAAAATGGATTACCAAAAATAGGAACAGGAGACTGGAACGATGGATTTAGTACAGTAGGAAATAAAGGAAAAGGTGAAAGCATATGGCTTGGATTCTTTCTTTACAATGTATTAGATAGATTTATACCAATTTGCAAAATAAAAGGAGAAAATAATTTAGTAGAAAAATATGAAAAAATAAAAGAAAATTTAAAAAGAGCATTAAACACAAATGGTTGGGATGGTAGATGGTACAAAAGAGCATTTATGGATGATGGTAATACACTAGGAAGCATGGAAAATGAAGAATGTAGAATAGACAGTATAGCACAAAGTTGGAGTGTAATATCGAATGCAGGAGATAATGACAAAAAATATATATCAATGGAAAGTCTAGAAAATCATTTAATAGATAGAGAAAATGGAATAATAAAATTATTAGACCCACCATTTGAAAAAGGAAAACTAGAACCGGGTTATATAAAAGCATATTTGCCAGGAGTAAGAGAAAATGGAGGACAATACACACATGCTGCAATATGGGTAATAATAGCAGAAGCATTATTAGGCTTTGGAGATAAAGCTACAGAATTATACAGAATGGTAAATCCAATAGAGCATGCAAGAACAAAAGAGGCTTGTAACAAATATAAAGTAGAACCATATGTTATACCAGCAGATATATATGGTTGCAATAATCTAGCTGGTAGAGGAGGTTGGACTTGGTACACAGGTTCAAGTAGTTGGTATTATAAAGCCGGAATAGAATATATATTAGGATTGAAAATAAAGAATGGTTATTTAAGCATAGAACCTTGCATACCAAAGGATTGGAAAGAATATAGTATTAGATATAAATGGAAGAATAGTGTGTATAATATTAGTGTAAAAAATCCTAATAATAAAAATAGCGGAGTTGAAAAAGTTGTTGTAAATGGGGTTGTGAGTGAGAATAAAATTAGACTTGAGGATTATGGGGTTTTTAATATTGAGGTGGAATTGTGAAAAAATAAAAAATAAAAAAGTATTCAAAACTGTTGAACTACAATTATAACTGTGATAAAATGGTTTTGATACATGATAAATTATGTAATATTCGAATGAAAAATTAGGAGGAAAACATGAAAGAAAAAAGTATTAAAGGCATAACATTAGTAGCACTTGTTGTTACAATAATTATTTTATTGATTCTAGCAGGAGTAGCAATAACAGCATTAACACAAACAGGGTTGTTTGAAAATGCAAAACAAGCTAAAAATGCTATGGAAAATGCGCAAAATGAAGAGGAAGACATTTTGAATGAATATAATGACAAAATAAGTTCGATTATCGATTTAAGTAATAGAAGTGATTTAGATGATAATCAATATAGTTTTGAAGAAAAAGAAATAGGAACTTGGATTGATGGAAAGAAAATCTACAGAAAAGTATATACAGGTAAAATAACAGAATATGCACAAGATATTTTTACTGTACCAGAACCAATAGAAGATTTAATTGATATAAAGGGATATTTAAAAACTTCAAAAACTAATTATAAATTTCCTTTTAATTTTACACAAAATGACAGCACACAAGTTGCCATATTTTTAAAGCCAGATTCAAAAACAATTGCATATAGAGGAACAGATTTAGGAAATTATTATATAGTTTTAGAATATACCAAAACATAACAATAACCTTAAATTTAAAAATATAAAAATTATTACTAAAGACATTGTAATAGTAATAAAATGATTTTGAAACATGATAATTTATATGACATTCAAATGAAAAATTAGGAGGAAAAACATGAAAGAAGAAAGTATTAAGGGTATAACATTAGTAGCACTTGTTATAACAATAATTATTTTATTGATTCTAGCAGGAGTAGCAATAACAGCATTAACACAAACAGGGTTGTTTGAAAATGCAAAACAAGCTAAAAATGCTATGGAAAATGCGCAAAATACAGAAAATGTTACTTTAGCTGAATATAGTGATGCAATAGAAGAAGTTGTTGATGGATCTACAAGAAATCAAAATGGCAGTTCTAAAGTAATTTGGACTGGAAATTTAAAACCTACTGAAAAATTAGATTTAGATATGAGTAAATATGATTATATAGAATTATATATATTATCTAATCATCATACAAAAGTTTTAAAATTTGATTTAACACAACCAGTTGAAAACAAACTACTAGATGGTTACGATTATGTAACATCAATAGTAACAGCGAATAGTATTCAAGATAACGAATACATTTATTATGATTTCTGCGAATTTGCAGTAAATAAAGAAAAAAATAATTTGAATTTTTATAACCAAGGATATACATCTATAAATGTTTCAAATAATTCAGGAAGCTCTAACAAAAAATGGGAAACTAATACACATGTTTATCGAATAATTGGAGGAAATTATAATTTATAAAAAACAAGAAACTCGAAATTTGTCGAACGTTTTATGTTGATATCAAATAAAAAATATGATAATATGGGACTATACATTATTTGCCAATGTATAGTCTTATAAATTTTTAAATCAAAAGAACTTATTAAAGACAGCAATAAATTTTCTTTAATTTAAATTTCAATGATAAATATATAACAACATTTTGCCAAAAATACTTGTATAATCCAAAAAATTGTGATATAAATAGTTTATATAAAAATAAAGCTACGGAAAGGCGGAATTTTTGTGGAAGAAAATTTAGAAAAAGGTGCAAAAAAAGTACTAATAGTTGATGACGAACAAGCAATTATAGATGTACTAGTATATAACTTAAAAAAAGAAGGATATGAAACATTAGAAGCAACAGATGGAATAACTGCTGTAAATATGGCATTAGAAGAAAAACCAGACTTAATGTTGTTAGATATAATGTTGCCTAAATTAGATGGATTATCAGTATGCAAAAGAGTAAAAAATTACTTAAATATTCCTATACTAATGTTAACAGCAAAAGATGCTGAAATTGACAAAATAGTAGGACTAGAACTAGGTGCTGATGATTATATAACAAAACCATTTAGTGTAAGAGAACTAATGGCAAGAGTAAAAGCAAATTTAAGAAAAAATGAAATTACATCAAATCTAAAAAAAGAAGAAGAACAAAAAACAGAAGAAATACCAGAAAAAGCAGATAGCAAAATAAAAGTAAATGATTTAGAATTAGACTTAGATAGATTTGAAGTAAAAGTAAGAGACAAAGTAATAGACTTAACTTTAAGAGAATTTGAAGTTTTAAAATTCTTAGCATCACAACCAGGACAAGTTATAACAAGAGAAGTATTACTTGAAAAAGTTTGGGGTTATGAATATTATGGTGATATAAGAACAGTTGATGTTACAGTAAGAAGAATTAGAGAAAAAATAGAAGAAGATACATCATCACCAAAAATATTAATAACTAAAAGAGGAGTAGGTTATTATATTGCAACAAAATAAAATGGAAAAAGGACTTTAAAAGCCCTTTTTTTGTATAAAGAAGAAATATAAAAAGGAATAAGAAATATGGAAATAATAATAGGAAAAACAGCAGGATTTTGTTATGGAGTAAAAAGAGCTGTTGATGGAGCAATAGAAGAATCAAAGAAAAACAAAAAAACATACTGTTTAGGAGAGTTGGTTCATAACAAAGAAGTTATAGAAGATTTAAAAAATAAAGGAATAGAAATAATTGAAGATATAAATGAAGTAAATGATAAAAATGCAAAAGTTATACTAAGAGCACATGGAGTCGAGAAAAATATATATGAAAAAGCTAAAATTAATAATTTAGAATTAGTGGATTATACTTGTTCAAATGTTTTAAAAATACATAAAATAGCAGAAGAATATGCAAACAAAGGTTATTATATAATTCTAACAGGAGCAGAAAAACATCCTGAAGTTATAGGAATAAAAAGTTACTGTGGAAAAAATTTTTCTTTAATAGAAAAAGAAGATGATGTTCATAAGGCAATAGAAAAATTTGAAAATAGTCAAATTGAAAAATTATTAATAATATCACAAACAACATATAGTGTTGCTAAATTTGAAAATATAACTAAAATAATAAAAGAAAAAATATCAGAAAATGTTGAGCTAGTAATAAAAAATACAATTTGTCTAGCAACAGAAACAAGACAAAAAGAAACAGAAAAGTTATCAAAACAAGTTGAGTTAATGATAATAATTGGCGGAAAAAATAGCTCAAATACAAAGAAATTATATGAAATAGCAAAACAAAATTGCCATAATAGTATATCTGTAGAAAATGGAAAAGAAGCTGAAGAAACATTGAAAAATATGGATTTATCGACAATAGAAAAAGTGGGAATTATGGCAGGAGCATCCACTCCAAAAGAAAGTATAGATGAAGTAATAAAAGTCTGGCATTTATTTAAATAATGTCAGACTTTGTCGAAATATGCGATGAAAAGTTTGAATAAAAATAGAAAAAATATTGACATAATATAAAAATGATATTATAATCAAAACAATTTTAAATCAAAATTTATTTCAATTTTTAATATAATTAAAATCTAAAAAATACCCAATAAAAAAATAATATAAGGAGGACTGATATAATAATTGAATAGGAAATTTGTATCAAAAAGCAATTTTGTGCTTAGAAAAGTATTAAATTCAAAAGAAAGTATAGATATTTTAAAAGATATAATTGAAAGTATTTTGGAGATAAAAATAAAAACAATAGAGCTGAATCCATATTTATATAAAAAAGCAAAATATTTGCCAAGTGAGGAAAATTTTGGCATTGCAGATGTAAGAATAACAAAAGATGATAATGAAGAATTAAATGTTGGAATCCAATTTATCGATGGAAAATATATTCCAACAAAAATATTAATGTATTATGAACAAATACATTTAAATCAATTAGAACATGACACAAAAAGAGAATTTTGTAGGACAATAACAATAAATATTTTAGATTTTATCTATTTTTCTTTTGAGAATTTTAGAAAGAAAATAAAAATAGAATGTAATGAAAAATATGTAAAAACAGAAGAATTAGAATTTAATATTATACAATTACCAAAATTTCAATCAGACAAATTAACAAAATTTGAAGGAAAAGAACAATGGGTAGCATATTTAAAAGGAGATAATCAAGAATTAATTGATAGAGCAAAACAAGATAATAAGTATATAAAAAGACTAGATGAATTATTAGAAAATTATTGGAAACACGAAAAAATGGAATAAAAAAGAGGAAAAGTAAATTTCCTCTTAGTATTTAATAAATATTATCTTTAATGAACATCTGTAGTAGCAGGTTTTAAAGTAACTTTTATAACAGTACCTTCATCAACTTTAGAACCTTTAGCTGGGTCTTGTGAAATTATGACACCACTTCCAGTAATACTAATATTCAAATTTAGGTTCTTTAGCTCACTAGTAGCTTGTGAAGCAGATTTTCCTGTAAGATCAGGAACTGTAGTTGTAGTTCTAACACTTTGGTCATATAACATTATTATAGAATTTTTAGCTAATGACACACCAGGCTTTGGAACTTGATCAATAACTTGTGTACTATTCTTATCATTTGAAGTTGTGATTTTAGTTGTAAATCCAGCATTTTTAAGAATTTTTTCAGCTTCAGTTATAGTTTTATTCCTTATATCAGGTACAGTAATTAAATTAGAGTCATCTTCAGATGTTGTTTCGTTTGATGGAATACCTAATTCAGGTAATATTTTAGTTAACATTTGAGAAACAACAGGTCCTGCAATTTGTCCACCTTGGTGGTTACTTTCACTTGGTTTATATAAAGTTAATAATAAAGCAACTTGAGTATCTTCGATAGGAGAAATAGCAACATAAGATGCAACATAACCTTCTGATTCTTTTTTATCATCTGTTGGTTCAGAAGTACCAGTTTTTCCACCTATAGAATAACCAGCAACAGCACCATGTCTTCCAGTACCTTGAGGACTAACAACAGATTCCATCATAGATTTTACTTTTTGAGAAGTCTCTTTTGAAACAACTTGTCTAACAGTTGTCGTTTCTATGTTTGTTATAGCACCTGTATCAGTATTAGTAATTTGTTTTACAATTCTAGGTTTCATTAAAATTCCATCATTTGCAATTGCTGAAACAGCAGTAATCATTTGCAAAGGTGTAATGCTAAGTCTTTGTCCAAAAGACATTGTAGCTCTTTCAACTGGTCCAACTTTTTGCTCTTCTGTGAATAAAGAATTTGCTTCTCCAGGTAAATCGATACCAGTCTTATCAAAAAAACCAAAAGCTTTATAATATTTATACAAAGTAGTTGTACCAATTCTTGCACCAAGTTGCATAAAAGCAGGGTTACAAGAATTCATTAAAGCTTGTCTTAAAGTTTGAGAACCATGAGGATTATAATTTCTCCAACAATTAATTTTTACACCATTGACCATTTCATAACCAATACATGTAAAATCTCCATTAATATCAGTATCTGTAATGTTTTCTTCTATTGCAATTGCAGAAGTTATAGTTTTGAATACAGAACCTGGTTCGTATAATTCTGAAACAGATTTATTTGACCACATTTTATAAATTGCATCAGTTTTTTCATTAGAACTTAAACTATCATAAGTTTTAGCTAAAGTTTCATTTGGTGCAAAAGGAGTATTTAAATCATAATTTGGATATGTAGCCATAGCTAAAATATCTCCAGTTTTAGGATTCATAACAATACAGCTTCCACCATTTTCACAAGAGTTATTTTCAACAGCCTGTTTCAAATATTCTTCAACAATAGTTTGAACATTATAATTTATAGTAAGTGTTAAATCACTTCCATTTTCAGCTGCAATATAAGATTCCTCAGCATTTGGAATTTCTTCTTGACTTGCACTTTTAGAACTTACAATTTTTCCAGGAGTACCAGTTAAAACAGAATCCCATGCATTTTCAATTCCAGACAAACCTTTATCTTCTCCATAAGAACCTATAACTTGTGATAATACAGTATTATAAGGGTAATATCTTTTAGTATCTTCATCAATATTAATGCCAACAGTAACTTTATTTTCTTTCATCCAAGATTTTAAAGTTTCAACCTTATCTTGTTCAACTTTTTTTGCAATAGTTTCAACCTGTGCAGTGCTATTAACTTTTTCTAAAGTTTGATCATAATCTAATTCAAAAATATCAGCTAAAGCCTTTGCTACTTTTTCTTTTAATTCCTGAGTTTTAGAATCATCTTTAGAATTCTTTATTCTACTAGGATTAATTGTGATAGTATCAACAGTAGCACTTGTAGCCAAAATTTTTCCAGTTGAATCATATATAGAACCTCTTTTAGGACTTATAATCTGATTAATATTTTGTTGTTGATATGCTAAAGATTTTAAGTAACTGCCTTCAAAAAATTGAAGATATGCAATTCTACCAATTAACAATGCTAATATTAAAATAACAACAATAAATATGTTTCTTAATTTTTTAATATTTATAAAGTTTTGTGACTCAAAATCTGATTCCATTTTAACAACGTTACTTTTTTTATTTTTTGAAATTTTTTGTTTATTTTTTTCTATTTTTTTATTAGAATTTATTTTCTTTTTATTATTTTGGGATTTATTCAAAATTTTCACCACTCTTTTGTTTAATTTGATAACCATATTTTATATTAAACAAGGTGAAAAATCAATAAAAATTTAAAAATATATTAAATATGTAATTGCTAGCAAAAAATTCGAGACTATGTGAGATGAATGATGTGAATAATTGCTTTTGAGTGTGATTGGAATGATTTTAGAAATTCTTAATTAATTTTTTGGGGAATGTTCACGTCGAGCGATTAGCGAGGACTAAGTGAAAGGGTCCCAAAAAATTAATTTAGAATTTATTAAATCATGTATTGAGCCGAAAAAGCAATTATTCACATCATTCATCTCACATAGTCTTGAATTTTTTATCAATAACAAATTATAAAAGAAAGGAGCAAATTATGTTATCAATCATAAAAACAATAGCGCTAAATGGATTAGAAGGAGAACTCATAGAAGTACAAACAGATATCACAGGAGGTTTACCAGACTTTTCTATAGTAGGACTACCAGATACAAGTGTTAAAGAATCTAAAGAAAGAATAAGAACAGCAATTAAAAATTCAAGAATAGAATTCCCAAGTAGAAAAATTTTAATTAATTTAGCACCAGCAGATATAAGAAAATGGGGAACAAGTTATGATTTACCAATTGCAATTAGTGTTTTAGGAGCCTTAAAAGAAATTAATAATAAAAATTTAGAAAATACGATTTTTATAGGAGAATTATCACTTGATGGAAAAATAAATCATATAAACGGTGTATTGCCAATGTGTATTGAAGCATTAAATTTAGGAATTAAAAGAGTGATTTTACCAAAATCAAATGAAAGAGAAGCTTTAATTATAAAAGAATTAGAAGTTGTTGCAGTATCAAATTTAAAAGAATGTATTAATTATTTAAATGGAAGAATTCAAATATCAAATGAAAGTATAAATTTAAATGAAATTTTAAATAAATCAGAAAACAATGTATTAGACTTTTCAGATGTTAAAGGACAGGAGAATGTAAAAAGAGCATTAGAGATTTCAGCAGCAGGAGCTCATAATTGTTTGTTAATAGGAAGCCCAGGGGCTGGAAAAACTATGCTTGCAAGAAGATTGCCAACAATATTACCAGATTTAACTTTTGAAGAAGCCTTAGAAATAACTAAAATTCATAGTATATCTGGAAAATTAAATAGTCAAATTGGAATAATTACAAAAAGACCATTTAGAAGTCCACACCATACAATATCTCCAACATCTATGGTAGGAGGAGGTAGAGTTCCACAACCAGGAGAAATAAGTTTAGCACATTATGGAGTATTATTTTTAGATGAATTACCAGAATTTAATAGAAACACACTTGAAGTGTTAAGAGGTCCACTAGAAGATAGATTTATAACAATTTCTAGAGTATATTCATCAGTAAATTATCCAGCAAATTTTATGTTGATAGCAAGTATGAATCCATGTCCGTGTGGTTATTATGGAAGCACAGAAAAAGAATGTACATGTACTAAACAAATGATAGAAAAATATTTAGGAAAAATAAGTGGACCTTTATTAGATAGAATAGATATACATATTGAAGTAAAATCAGTAAAATATCAAAAATTACAACAAAATCAAAAATTAGAAACTTCGCAAATGATAAGAAAAAGAGTAAATTTTGCGAGACAAATACAAAATGAAAGATATAAAAAAGAAAAAATATTTTCAAACTCAGAATTAACACCTAAAATGACTGAAAAATATTGTGAATTAAATAATGTTAGCAAAAAAATGTTAGAAATTGCATTTGAAAAATTAGGATTAAGTGCTAGAGCATATTATAAAATTTTAAAAGTTGCAAGAACAATTGCAGATTTAGAAAATAAAGAAAAAATAGAAGAAAAGCATATTGCAGAAGCAATTCAATATAGAAGTTTAGACAAAAAATATGGAGATAAATTTTAATGAAAATTACAATAGAAGATAAAGAATACCCAGAAAGTTTAAAGCAAATTAAAAATCCACCCAAACGATTATATTTAAAAGGAAATATTAAACTATTAAAAACACCAGGTATTGCAATAGTGGGAGCGAGAAATTGCACACAATATGGAGAAAAAATGGCAAAAAAATTTGCAAAGGAATTAGCAGAATTCGGTATCACGATAATAAGTGGAATGGCACTTGGAATTGACTCATATGCTCATATTAGTACACTTGAAGCAAATGGAAATACTATTGCTGTAATACCAAGTGGACATTCTAATATTTATCCAAAAGAAAATCAAAAACTATACAATCAAATATTAGAAAATAACGGTTTAATAATTACAGAATATCAAGAAAATGAAAAGGCAACTTCAAATAAATTTTTAGAAAGAAATAGAATTGTAAGTGGATTAGCTTTAGGAACATTAGTAGTTGAAGGTGGAAAAAGAAGTGGAACAAGTGTAACAGCAAGACTAACAAGAAAACAAGAAAAATTAGTGTTTTGTATACCATCAAGTTTAGAAAATCCTAAAGGTATTACACCAAATAATTTGATAAAAGAAGGAGCAATTTTAGTTACAAGTGTAAATGATATTATAGAAAATTATAAATATTTAAAATTGAAAAAATCCAAAATCACAAAAAAGAAATCTACTAATACAAATATAAAAGAAGAATATATGGAAATATATAAATTAATACCATCCAATGGAAGTATACACATAAATGAAATAATAAAAAAATCTAATATTCCAATTCAAGATATTAGTTACAAATTAATGATGTTAGAGCTGGAAGAAAAAATAGAAGCATTGCCAGGTCAAATTTATCGAAAGAGGGTGTGAAATGGAAAAATACAATTACAATTTAGGAAAATTAGGAGAAAAAATAGCAGAAAAATATTTAATAAAAAATAAATATACAATTATCGAAAAAAATTTTTATTCAAAACAAGGTGAAATAGATATAATAGCAGAAGAAAAAGATACAAGAGAAATAGTTTTTATAGAAGTAAAAACTAGAACAAATTCAAAATATGGAAGCCCCAAGGATGCAGTAACTATAAATAAAAGAAAACATATGTATAAAACTGCAAGATACTATTTATATAAAAACAAAAATAACAATCAATTTATTAGATTTGATGTTATTGAAATAATAATAAAAGGGAAAAAAGATTGGCTTAATCATATAAAAAATATTGAAGTGGTTGAAGTATAAAACTTGAAATATTCAACAAATTCTAGTATAATAATAAATATTAGAAGGAGAGAGTATGAATAATATTTTAGAAGAAACAAGATTTATAATTAACAAATACAACATAAGAGCCAACAAAAGTCTAGGACAAAATTTCTTAATAAATGAAAATGTAGTTAGCAGTATAGTTGAATGTAGTAATATAACAAAAGAAGATTTAGTTATAGAAATAGGACCTGGATTAGGTACATTGACAAAAGAATTATTAGAAAAAGCAGGAAAAGTAGTTTGCATAGAATTAGATACAAAAATGCTAAAAATATTAAATGATAGATTTGTATTATACAAAAATTTAGAAATACTAAATGAAGATGTATTAAAAGTTGATTTACATACATTAATAAAAGAACAAAAAGAAAAAGAAAATCTAAAACAAGCAAAAATAGTTGCAAATTTACCATATTATATAACTACACCAATCATAATGAAATTACTAGAAGAAGAATTAGACTTAGAAAGCATAACAGTTATGATACAAAAAGAAGTTGCAGATAGAATAATTGCAATACCAGGAAAGAAAAATACAGGAGCAATAACATACTCTGTATACTATTATGCTGAAACAGAAGCAATATTAGAAGTCCCAAAAGACTCATTTATACCAGCACCAGAAGTTACATCAAAAGTAATAAAATTAAATATAAGAAAAGAACCGCCTGTGAAACCAGAAAGTAAAGAAAAAATGTTTAAAACAATAAAAAATGCATTTACACAAAGAAGAAAAACATTATTAAATTCATTAGTAAATACAAAGATGATAGAAAACAAAACACAGGGAGCAGAGATATTAAAAAAATTAAACTTAAATGAAAATGTAAGACCGGAAGAATTAACATTAGAAAATTTTGCTGAAATTTCTAATAACATATAAAAAATATTTGTAATAAGTATTTGAAATAAACAATAAATATGTTATAATAAAATTGTTATAAAAAATATAAGGAGGTTAGCATGAATCAAATATTAGTTACAAAAAAACTATATATAACACCAGAATTAAAAAGAAAAAAGAAAATGTATAAATTTGATTTCTTAATATCTATATTTCTAGTATGCATTCTAACATCTTTATATATTTATGCAGAATATGATAGAAATAAAAGCGAAGAAACATCACAGCAAATATTAGAAGATATGAACCAACTATTATCACAAGATGCACAAACAGACACAACAATAGCAAAAGATAATATCTTGTTAGTAGTTTTAGATGATGCAGAAGATAATGGTGAAGACGTAGTTGAAACAGAAACAACAAATAATACAACAACAGTATCAACAGCGCCAAGTGTGCAAGCAGAAAAAAAGACAACTGCTAAAGGTAGTACATATACAACAGTTGCAAAAATAAGTATTCCAAAAATAAAATTGAATTATTCTGTTGTACAAGGAGAGACAGGTTCTTTAGAAGAAACAGAAGATTTATTGAAAATATCACCAGTTAAATATCATGGTGGAAATCCAAATGAAATAGGAAACTTCTGTATTGTAGGACACAATTATAGAAATGAAAAATTCTTTAGTAAAGTTCCAAGTTTGGTAGTTGGAGATGAAATTCAATTAACAGATTTATCAAAAAGAACATTAACATATAAAGTATATGATGTATATACAGTAGATCCAAACGATACAAGTTGTACAACACAAATGACAGGAGGAAAGAAAGAATTGACATTAATTACTTGTACAAATGACAGTAAATTAAGAGTAGTTGTAAAATGTAAAGAAGTAAAATAATTAATAAAGCAAAACTATTAGCTTATATAAAATAATATTGCTATAGTTTTGTTTTTTATTATAAAAAGTATATAATATAACATATTAGTTTATTTTTAACAAATAGTATCTTCAAAACTTATAAGTTAAATGATATATTATATAAAAAAGATAGGAAGGTGATTATAGTGGCTTTAGACTATAGTGTTATAGGTTCTAGAATTAAACAAGCTAGACTTGCAAAAAATATGACACAAGAAGATTTAGCAGACCAAATTGATATTTCTGTAGCTTTTTTAAGTAGAGTAGAAAGAGGAAATTCTCATATAAATTTAAAAAGATTAAACCAATTATGTGGTTTATTAGATGTAACAGAAGGTTACCTTTTAAATGGTGCATCAAGTAGTTCACAAAATTACTTAGATAAAGAATTTACAGATTTAATAAAAAGTGTTTCACCAGCAAAACAAAAATTAATTTATAACGTAGCAAAAACAATTGCTGAAACTGAAACAGATGAAGAAGAATAATTATAATAATTTTAAAAACAATGTCAAAAACAATGGTAGAATAAATTTACCATTGTTTTTAATTTATAGTTGTACTAGTAGCACCAGTTCCTACAACATCTTCTTGTAGAGAACGCCAAGTATTGCATCCAACAATTCCATCAGCAGATAATCCTTTTGATTTTTGATATGCAATTACGGCATTTTGAGTTCCAGCACCAAAAATACCATCTAATCCATTTGTTCTAAATCCAAGAGTATTCAAATCATCTTGTGCTATACAAACATAATTACTCAAACTACCTCTTTTAAGTTGAGGAAATCCACCAGTAGAACAAGCTGGTTTTCCAAATCTTTTATCAAAATGTACCCATGTTGGAGTCAAGAAAATTGGTTCAACATAATACCAAATACCTGAATTTACAGCACTATTATATAATCTGGTTCTTTGAGTAGAGCTTAAAGTTTGACCAACATCAAATGCTGTACCAGCATAATGTTGACTTTGATTTCCATGTCCGCCTTCATAAGGCCTTTTAAAAGCAAAACCAACAGGAATAGGAGAACCAAAAACATATCTTTGACTATTCCAAGATTGCATAGTTCTTTTTGTAGTCCACAAAATATTACTTTTACTAGAACCTCTAAATTCTCGAACTCTTAAAGTTCCATTAGTATTATAAGGCATTGGTTCAGACTCACCTCTATAATAAGTTTCCATTCTATCAGTATCATTATTAAAAACTAATATCTTTGCCAAAGATAAAACCTCCTTACAATTTTATTCTATAATATGAAAAAATCCAGTAAATTGTGAAAAGTATACATATGTCAAGATTAGAAAAAACAAGAAATTCAAAGGAAGAAAAAGGAAAAATGAGCAATTTTAAACAAAATAAGAAAAATATAAAAATAATTTGAGAGAAAAAAGAAAAAATTGCCTAAATAGAGTATACATAATTTGAAAAAAACCAAAATATATAGTATAATAATATTTATCGCATTGAAAAAATGAGAAGGAGAGTGAATTTTATTTTAAACAGAAAACTTAAATTTTACACAAAAGAATTTTTAAGATTTTTCAATGTAACTTTATTTGCATTAGGGATTATTATAGCAATAGTATTAATAAAATATAAACCTATATATGAAGTTAAAATAGATGGAGAAGTAATAGGATGTACAAATAGTAAAGAGAATTTAGAAAAAGATATTGAAGAAAATATAAGAAATTATAAAGGAAAAAATATCAATAAAGTAGAAATTACAGAGACTCCAAAATATGAATATAAATTAGTTGAAAAAAACAAAGAAACAAATGAAAGCGAGATTATAGTAGCTTTACAAAAAAATATGAAAATGCAATATGAATATTATAACTTAGAACTTAATGGAGAAATTATTGAAGCTGTAAATTCAAAAGAAGATGCAGAAACAATAAAAGAACAATTAGGATTACAAGATATAACAATAACTCAAATAATTACTGAAAATGCAGAAGAAATTAATACAAACGAGTTAGAAGTTGCAAAAAACAATGTCGCTAAAAAAACACAAACTGTTGATAAAACAGAAGAACTTGCTAATATAAATGGAATTGAAATTGCAACATTACCAATTACAGGAACTATATCATCAAGATATGGAGTAAGTAGTAGAATAAGATCATCAACACATACAGGTCTTGATATTGCGGCAAGTACAGGAACACCAATAAAAGTAATTGCAGATGGAACTGTAACATCAGCTCAACACACAGGTTCATATGGTTATTTAGTAAAAGTAGAGCATGGAAATGGAGTAGAAAGTTGGTATGCACATACAAGTAAAATGTATGTAAAAGCTGGTGATGAAGTAAAAGCAGGAGATGTAATTGCAGCAGTCGGAAGTACAGGAAATTCTACAGGACCACATTTGCATTTAGAAATTAGAATAAATGGTCAACATGTTAATCCACAAAAATATATATATAATAACTAAAAAAGACGCATTTGCCAAAAATATGTCTTTTTTTGTAAAAGATTACATGGTTTTTGTAAATAAAATGCTCCGAATAGCTTGAAGCAAAGTATAATTGATACATTAATAAAAACAGCTTAGGGAGGAACACGCAATGAACCAAAAAGAAGTAATTGAAACAAGAGATATTGAGGAATTATTAAAAGTACTATATTCTTTAAAAAATGGAGATGTTTTACGGATTGAAATAACTAAGTATAATAACAACGAGGTTAAAGTAAATGAAGATGATCTTGAAAGAAGAATATTCAAATTTCAGACTCAATTAGGTATTCGTAGCAATATTAAAGGTTATAATTACATCAAGACAGCAATAACTCTGGCGTATAATGACTCAACAATATTGGAGAGTGTTACAAAAAGATTATATCCGGATATTGCAAAGATATACAATACAACAGCATCTCGTGTGGAAAGAGCAATTAGACATGCTATAGAAACAGCGTGGATGAATGGAAATGTAGATGTAATTAATGATATTTTTGGCTATTCCGTTTGTGCAGATAAGGCAAAACCAACAAATTCGGAATTCATTGCACATGTCGTAAATGCGATGCAAATGAATCTCATTTAAAAGCAATATTTTTTAAAAGAAGGTAAAAGAAATTTTACCTTCTTTTTTCACACAAAAAACACAAATAAATTAACATTTGATAACAATAAAAAAATAGAATGTAGCATATAATAAATAAGAAAAAATAAGGAGAAAAATGCCTATGACAAAAACTAAAGAAATTGAAAAAATTAATAACTTTTTAGTTAATAATGAAAAAATAGAATTTAATAGTAAAAATTATGAAAAGATAGAATTCATATATGGAATTGCAATAAAAGAAATAAAACACAAATTAGAGATATTAAAAGAAGAATATAAAATGTTTTACGACTATGATTTGATTGACCATATAAGCGAAAGAATAAAGAGCAAAGAAAGCATATCTAAAAAAATGACTAAAAAAGGAATTGATTTTACATATAGTAAAATGATAGAAAATATAAATGATATAGCAGGTGTAAGAGTAATATGCCCATTAAAAAAAGATATATATACGATTAGAAAATTAATTACTAATTTACCAGGAATAAAAATTTTAAAAGAAAAAGATTATATAACAAATCCAAAGAAAAGTGGTTATTCAAGTTATCATATGATTTTAGAAGTTCCAGTAACATTATCCAAAAATTCAGTTTATGTAAAAGTAGAGGTACAAATAAGAACAATGGCAATGGATTTTTGGGCGAGTTTGGAACATAAAATGAAATATAAAAATAATAAAGATGTTAGTAAAAATGTTTCTAAGGAACTTGTTCAATGTGCAAAAATAGTTAATAAATTAGATAATAAAATGTTGTTATTAAATAGTTGAAAAAACAAAATAAGAATAAATCATATATTTAGAAAGAATCTAATATATGATTTATTTTATGAATTTTAAAAAATGAGAAGGATTTATGTAAAATTCGTCGAATATTATATTTAAGTATGTTTATTTGAAGGAAAGAGAGGAAAAATGGCAAGATATAGTGATGAAGTTATAAATGATGTTAGACAATCAAATGATATAGTTGATGTTATATCACAATATGTGCATTTAAAAAGAAGCGGAAGAAATTTCTTTGGACTATGCCCATTTCATAACGAAAAGTCTCCTTCTTTTTCAGTTTCACCAGATAAACAAATTTTCCATTGCTTTGGATGTGGTGTAGGAGGAAATGTTTTTTCTTTTATAACTCAAATAGAAGGAATAAACTTCGTAGAAGCAGTACAAATGTTAGCAGAAAGAGCAAACATACAATTACCAACTTTACAAGACAATGGAGATTCACAAAGAGAAGAACTAAAGGCAAAAGTATACAAAGTAAACGAATTTACAGCAGAGTTTTATCATCAAAACTTATATAAACCACAAGCTAAAATAGCACAAGAATACGTAAAAAAGAGACAATTAAGTAATGAAACACTAAAATCTTTCAAAATAGGTTTTTCAGGTAAATTTGATGAATTATATCAAGAACTAAAAAAACAGGGATTTGGAGAAAGGGAAATTTTAGAGTCTGGACTAGTAAATAAAAATGAAAGAGGACAATATATAGATAGATATAGAAACAGACTAATGTTCCCAATTTGTGATGCAAGAGGAAAAGTAATTGCATTTGGAGGTAGAGTTTTAGATGACTCAAAACCTAAATATATAAATTCTCCAGAAAATGTTGTATATAGCAAAGGTCGTAATTTATTTGGACTAAATGTAGCAAAAAAGGGAGATTTAAAAAGAATACTAATAGTGGAAGGTTATATGGACGTTATATCTCTTCATCAAAGAGGAATAACAAATGTAGTAGCCCCACTAGGAACAGCACTAACAGAGCAACAAGGATGGTTATTAAGAAAAAATTCAGAACAAATTATATTAAGCTTTGATTCAGATGAGGCAGGATTGAAAGCAAAATTAAGAGCACTAGATATATTACAAAATATGGGATGTGACTTAAGAATACTACAAATGGAAGGTGCAAAAGACCCAGATGAATATATAATAAAATATGGAAATGCACGTTTTAATAACCTAGTTGATAAAGCACTTTCAATAATAGAATTTAAAGTAAAAATATTAAAGAAAGATTTAAATTTAGAAAACACAAACGATAAAATAAAATTCTTAAATGAAATTGCAAAATTAATTTCAAATGTAA
>ERZ773116.1356-NODE-1356-length-23009-cov-7.775682_pt1 | contig 23009 bp, 26 predicted proteins | sample MGYA00580563_ERZ773116 | MGnify/ENA primary metagenome ERZ773116 (study PRJEB29015, sample SAMEA2737864) | human gut metagenome | biome: human gut; feature: human-associated habitat; material: faeces | place: China | collected 2012 ... | reverse complement strand
AAGCATTAGGATTACCTTTTGCAAAATTATCTGGAGAATTTGTAAGAACAAAAGTTGTTCCAGAAACTGATGCAGCAAGAATAGCAAAAATAGCAGGAGTAGATGGAATATCAAGAAAGAAAGAAACAATTTCCGATGGTGCAGGAGTTGTAAGTGCATTAAGAGCATGTACAAATAAAATGGATGAAGATGAAGTTTCAACAGAAAATAGAATTTTATTTATAACACCAACATTAAAAGGAATGATTGATGACTTAGATACAACTAAATCAAAAAAAGTTTTAGAAAGATTTTCAACAGTAATTGAAGTTCCACAAACAAGAATGTATACAGCAGTAACATTAAATAGTGGAAAAGAAAACTATGGATATCAAAAAGCCAAAGACACATATATTAAGTCAAAAGATACAGCTGTAGTATCAGGAAAGACATATTACACAGAAAGTTCTGGAACTTATTCAAAAGTAACTTCACCAACAGGAAATCCATCAACATCAGACTACTATGAATTAATAGAAGGTGGAAAAGAAATTAACTTCTTATGTGTTGAAAAATCTGCAGTTGTTACAGCTATGGACCAATTTATTAAATACTTCACACCAGATGAAGACCAAAATGGAGATAGCAATGTATTCAAATACAGAAACAATAACTTATATGGACACGTATATGAGAATAAATTAGCTGGTGTATATTGTTCATATGAAGGTTAGGGGGTTTAAAATGGCAACATTTATAGGATTGAAGATAAATAAAATAGAAAAAGAAACTAAAAAAGAGCTAACAGTTGAAGAAATAAAAGCAATTCTAACTGAAAAAGAAATTGCTTTTGATGGAATAACTAAAAAGAAAGATTTACTAGCTCTTTTACCACAAGAATAAACAATGGAGGCAATAGAATGTTAGAGCAAATTAAGAAAAACCTAGGAGCAAACTATAAAGAAAATACAGATGGTGTATTACAGGATATAATAGATGATATAACATCTATTGCCTGTGATAATTCTAATAGAAAAAAAGGTGACACAAAACTATTTCCATACATAAAAAAAGCAGTAAGAAGTGAATATCTTGCAAGAGGAGCAGAGGGTTTACTTTCAAGAAACGAGGGTAGTATATCAAGTTCATACAAAGATATTGTAGAAGAATTAAGAAATAATATTATAAAGTCTGGATTAAGGAGGATTAAATAGTGTTATTACGAGATTTAACAAAAGTATATATATCAGAATATGAAGAGATAGAAGACCACGGCGAGAGTGATAAAGTATGGAAATATAAAGGACAGGCTTGGTTAAATATGCAACAAGATGTCAACGAGTTAGATAGAAAGTCTACTGGTGAAGTGGATTATAGTACATATAAAGGTCGTACGACTAGAAATTATGATATACAAAAAGGTAATGGAATATCATTTGAAGATATCTCAAAATTAGAGAAGTTTATTCCGGAGTATAGAGTACTGGACAAAAATAAAATAGGAAGTACTTATGTATATAGAATGGAGAAAATACAATGATAAATTTCAATTGTAATATAAAAGTAAAACATAATTTTAAAAATATAGATGCTATAATTCAAAAATTACCACAAACTGCAAAAATAATAACAGAAGATGTATTAAAAAACATTAGAGGTTATGCTATAAGATTGGAAAAAGGAAATAATGAAGAAGACATATTAGTTGAAATGATTGATATGTCTACTAAAGAAGTGAAGGGAAAAGTTTATGCTGATCCTTCTAAATTTATGAGTAATGGGGTTTCATATTTGTTTTTTGAATATTTTGGGACAGGTGCTAATGCTGAGATGGAACATGTAGGAAAATCAAAACACTTTATAAATAGTGGTTATACAGAATGGCTTATTCCAGTAAGTAAAGTTGAAAAAGCATTGCCATACCCAGTTGTAAATATTCAAGGTATGGATTTTTATATTGCTCATGGAATGAAAGCCAACCATTTTATAGCCGATGCAGGTTTTAAAAGTAGGAATGAAAATGCAGAAATAGTTAAGAAAAAATTAGATGAGATGTTAAAGGAGGTATGCAAATGAAAGATTTAAGCGAATTAGAGTTTAGCGATTTAGTATATGAAAAACTAGAATCATTGAAGTATAAACAAATATTAACAAATCCAACAACTACAAGTAAATTCCCTTGTTTGGAATTACATACAACTTTGAAATCAGTAAATTTAACTGAAAATGCATTTCCAATCAAATCTACATTTCAAATATCAATAACTTGTTGGAATGAAAAACAACGCCAAGCAATGAAAATGGCAGATGAAGTTGATAAGAAACTTCAAGAACTTAATTTTACAAGGACAAATACCAGCCCTGCGGTATATGACACTATATTGCAAAAATATGGTATATCAATAACATTTGAGGTTCGTTATAATTCAATAACGACCTCTTTTAATTTAAAATAATAAGGAGGAATTAGAGATGGGAGTAGAAACACCAAAAGCAACAACACCACAAGCAACAACACCACAAGTTGCAATGAAAGCAGAAGTATCATATGCAACAAGCTTGACAGGAGATAAAACAAAAATAGGTTATGTTCAAAAAGTTGGACAGTTAAAAACTTTAAAAGAAGGACAAACATATAGTGCATTAGATTTAGATGAAGAAAGAATGGCAAAAGGAAAAAGAAAAGCAGAAGCTGTTGATATAGAAATGATGTTTATACAAGAAACACATAAAGCAATGATGGCAATAGCAGATGCCGATACTGAAATATATTTATTCTTAAAATATCCAGATACAACGGCATCAGTTGCATCAAAACCACTTGTTCAAACTGTAAAATGTACAATAGATATAGCAGGTCAAGAAATGAGTGATGGAGATTTCATCAAGGATACAATGAGAGTATTTAAAAATTCAACAGTAGTAGAAACAGATGGTTATCCAGTTGAAGGAGATTCAACAAAATTTTAATTTAAGAGAAGGCACAAGCCTTCTCTCTTTTGCAAAGGAGAGAAAATAAAATGATTATAGAAACAAAAAATAAAACAATAAATTTAGTACTAAAAACAAGAAAAATAGTAGATATAGCTAATCTACTAAAAAATAAAAATTTTGAAGAAGTCTTTATAAAGGCATATTCTATATTAGATATAGAAGCATTATCAAAAATAATATTTAAATTAGCAGAAAATGAAAACGGTGAAAGTATATTCACATCATCAAGTGAAGTGTATGAATTTATGGATGATTGTAGAACAGAAGGAATAACTATAAGTGAATTATATGCGAAGATAGCAGAGGCATTGAATGAAGAGGGTTTTTTCAAAAAGAAAATGAACAAGAAAGAATTAAAAGAAATGACATCAAATCCATTATTAACAATGAATACAGACAAATTATTGGAAAAAGCAGTAGAAAATGCAGCCAACAGAGTAGTGGAAAAAGAAATAATGGCTCAAATCTAAAAGGTTTAAATGATATCATTGAAAATATAAGAAAAACTAACAATTTAATAGAATTAATATATTCTATAGAGCCATTGGCATACTATTTTGATATGAAACCACACGAATTTTGGAATAGTAAATATTCAGAAATAAATACATACTGCCAAGCGCATCTTGTAAAAACAATAGATGATTTAAAGCGTGAAATTAATCTACAAGAAGCGGTGACAAATAAACTTATAAGAGCAGATTGTATGAGCAGTAATCCTAAAATAATACCTATTAGAGATAATTATGAAAAATTATTTAAAGCAGAAGAGAAAGAACAAACATTAGAGGAACAAAGAATATTATTTAAAGGATAAATGATAAAAAATATATATTTTCGACAAAATTCGACTTGCAATTCTAACTAAAAGTGATATAATCTTTTTATAATAAAAATAAAAGGAGGTTTTCTTATGGAAGAAAAAAAGAAAAGTGGTTTTGCAACAGCGGGGTTAGTATTAGGAATTATAGGAATATGCACATCATTTATTCCGATTGTAAACAATTTATCATTTGTACTAGGATTAATAGGTGCAATATTTGCAATAATTTCATTAATTAAAAAAGCAAGTAAAGGACAAGCAATAGCAGGGATTATATTATGTGTTTTGGCAATAGTTATAACCATAAATTCTCAACAAGCATTGTCAGACGGCTTAAATGAGGTTAGTGCAAATTTAGATAAAGCAACAGGCGCAAGTACAGAAGAAGTTTTAGCAAATGATGCAAATGTTGAATTAGGAAAATTTGAAGTAACCAAAGGTAGTTATGGGATAACTGATACAAAATTAACTGTAAAGGTTACAAATAAAACTAGCGAAAAGAAATCTTTTAGTTTTCATATAGAAGCAGTAGATGCATCAGGTGCAAGAATTAACGAAGACTATGTTTATGCAAACAATTTAGCAGCTGGGCAAAGCCAAAATTTTGACATATTTACATTAGTGACATCAGATAAAATAGATACAATGAAAAATGCTACTTTTAAAATCATAGAAGCATCTGTATATTAATAATAAGAAACACTTACTTAGGTAGGTGTTTTTTATTATGTTAAAAATAGAAAAGAAAGGAGAAATAACAATGACAGTAGAAGAGATAGAAATTGTAGTAACTGCAAAAGTAGAAGAAGCATTGAAAGAATTTGAAAAAATGTTACCTGCAATAAAAGAAAAAATGAAACAAGTTCAAGAAGTTTTTTCGAAAGTAGATACAAAGGCAATGACAAGCAAATTACATCAAGCAGTTAATTTTATGAAAAAGAAAATGCAGGACTTAAAAAAGAGTTCTGAAAACAACGAAATTGCAATTAAAGTTAATAATAAAGATGCACAAAAACAAATATCTCAAATACAAAAACAAATAGATAGTTTACAAGAAAAAATAAATGCTCGACAAATGAAATTAAACGTAATAAATCCTCAGATTGATAAAATTGTGGATGATACTAGAAAAAGTGTAACACCCGATGGAATAAAACCTAATGATAAAGCAATGGATACAACGATTGATAACGCATTGAAATCAAATAAAGATTTTACATCATTAAATAGTCAGGCACAAAAATTATACACAGAAATAGAGATGTATAATACTCAGTTAAGTGAAGCAAAAAATAAAATTACACAATTAAATCAAGAAACAAACAAGACAGCAACTACTCAAAATAAATTGGGTAGCTTTTTTGAAGCATTTAAACAAAAAATAGAACAAGTAAAACCTAGTATATCTAATATAAATAGTAGTTTTAAAGAATTACCAAAAATAACTCAAAATATTACAAACAACATAAAAGGAATGAGTACGGGTGTTAGAAATGGTCTAGGACATATTTTAAAATATGCAGGTGCTTTATTCTCAATGCAATCAGTATATTCAGCATTGAGTGGAGCAGCACATACATGGTTATCAAGTCAAAATGCAGAAGCAAAACAATTAAATGCAAATATCGAGTATATGAAATACGCCGTTGGAAGTGCATTAGCGCCTGTAATACAATTTGCAACAAACTGTGTATATCAATTATTAAAGGCAGTTCAATCTGTAGTTTATGCTTTATTTAAAGTAAATATATTTGCTAAAGCAAGTGCATCTGCTTTCAAAAATGCACAAAAGCAAGCAAAAAATACAAGTAAACAGTTATCAAATGTTCATAATGAAATAAATAATGTTGGAGACCATAATAGTAATACAAGTCCTAATATCGGAGATATGTCAAAAATAGATAGCCAAATGTCACCATTAGCACAAAAATTGTATGATTTCTTTAAACCACTTGTTGATTCATGGAATAAGTATGGCTCACAAGTAAAAGAAGCATTTAAAAATGCAATTAATGGAATAGGACAAGCAATTAGTGCTATGTGGAATAGTGTAGAAACATTATTTACTAATGGGACAATATATTCAATAATTGCAAACATATTAAACTCAATTGGGAAAATAGGGACTGCATGGGCAAATGCTTGGAATAATGATAACAATGGTACAGAATTGATACAAGGAATTGCTAATATGATTAATGATGTTACAGGGGCTATTTTAAATTTAGTTTCAAGCACAGGATTTCAGTCTTTTTTAGATGGCATTATAAGTGCATTTAGTGGTATAGTACAGTTTATTGAACCGGTAGTATCAGGCTTTTCAGAAATGGCAGAAAAAATGTTAGAAATAGTAGCTTCAACAATAGGAGACATACTAAAAACAGTAGGAGATGCATTACAAGCAATAGCACAAAATGAAGTCGCAGTTGAAATATTAAAAGCGTTAGGAGAGGCAATAGCAATAGTTGTAGGAGCAATAGTTTTATGGAATATAGCACAGGCAATATTAAATGGATTAATGGGATTATTTGCTATTATAACTTCACCTATTACATTGGTTGTTTTGGCAATTGTGGCTGCAATTACTGTGGCAATTTTAATATTTAAAAATTGGGGCACAATTTCAGAGTGGCTAGGGCAAAAATTTAATGAAGCAAGAGAAAATATAAATACAGCATTTCAAAATATTGGTCAATGGTTCGAAGATAGAAAAAATGATATATGCAATGCGTTTAGTGATATAGGAAACTGGTTTATGGATAAATTCAACAATGCTAAAGATGGTGTGCAAAATGCTTTTCAAAATATAGGGAATTGGTTTAAAGACAGAAAAAATGATATTACCAATACATTTAGCAATATAGGACAATGGTTTTCAGACAAATTTAATAATGCAGTACAAGGAATAAAAAATGCATTTAGTTCAGTAAAAACATTCTTTAGTGGAGTATGGCAAGGAATTTGTGGAGTATTTGGAAATGTTGCTAATTGGTTTAGAGATAAATTTAGTCAAGCATGGCAAGCAGTAAAAAATGTATTTAGTACAGGTGGAAGAATATTTGATGGTATAAAGGAAGGAATATTAAGTGGATTAAAATCAATAGTAAATGCAATTATATATGGAATTAACAAAGTAATACGTATACCATTTACTGGTTTAAATACAGTATTAAGAAACATAAGAAATGCAGAAATAATGGGATTAAGACCATTTAGTTGGATAGGAACAATAAGTGTACCACAGATACCAAGACTTGCTAAAGGTGGTGTATTAACAGAAGCAACAACGGTATTAGCAGGTGAATATTCAGGAGCAAAAACAAACCCAGAAATTGTTACGCCGCAGAACATAATGAGGGATACATTTGAAGATGTATTATCTAATTATAGTGGAAATGGACAACCATTACATGTAACAATCCAATATTTAGGTAAAGAAATATTTGATGATACAATAGATTATATAAACCAAAAAACAAGAAGAACAGGAAAATGTGTAATAAAAGTAAATTAATAAAAGGTATCATATTGATACCTTTTATTGTTGAAAATCTTTATTAACTTCTTCTAATACAACAGGATATATTTCTTTGTATTTAGAATAAATATCAATATTTATATTACTATTTTCATCAGGCAAAGTTGTATTTACAAATAATTTTACATAAAGCATTGTTATATCATGTGCTCTTTGTTCGTTAGACATTATAGTCACCTCACTTTCTATAAGTGAAAGTATAACTTATTTTATTAAATTTTACAAGGAGGAAGAAAGAATATGTTATGGAAATTAAATGGTAAATTAATGAAAACACCATCTACATATAAAGACAATATAGAAGATACAGACAACGATAGTTATACATCAAAAGTAACAGGAGCATTAATAGATAACCCAATTGCAATTGGAATGCTAAAACTTGAAATGTCATGGGATTACTTATCAGAAGATGAAGCAGAAGAACTTTTACAAGCAACATACCAAAATCCGATGATAGTTACAGTAAAATGTCCATCTGTACAAGGCGGTATGCTAGAAAATGCCAAATTCAGAGTAAGTAAAAGAACAAGTGAAATGCATAAAACAGGTAATGATGAAGACACTTCCAAATCAAAATGGAAAGTGTCTTTTAATTTGATGCAAAAGGAATTAACAGCACAACAAAAAGCAACAGTAAATAAAGCAAAGGGGTTGAGTTAATGTACGAAACAAGTAAAAAATGGAAACAAAATATATATGAAAACCCAGTTTGTGCAATGAACATTTATATAGATGATGAATTAATAAATCCAGACTATATTTTGGATTTTAAAAAAGGAGGCAATGCATTTGAAGAAGAATTTTGCTTAGGTGGTACACCAAGTCAATACATTGAAATGAAACTATATAAAGATAAAATGCCAAAAACTCTTTCAAAAATAAGAGTAGAATATGGAATATTAATAAATCACGCATTAACAGTAGCAGAAGTAAATGCAATGTTGGTAGGAACATTAAATGGAATATCAGTTAAAAGTTTAAGTAGTAATAATAGTAGTTTTGAAATGATACCAATTGGAATTTATAATGTAGATGATTACACAGACAATGATGATAATACAATAACAATAAAAGCACTAGATAATATGATTAAATTTGAATTTAATTATGATGGTAGTGAATTAATATCAAAAGGCGAAGCAGCTCTTTTACAAGTTGCACAAGATATCTGCAATAAAGCAGGAGTAGAATTGGGTTCTACTTCTTTTTTAAATTCAGATAAAAAGGTCTCTGTATATGACAATACTGTAACTGCAAGAGAGTATATAAGTTATATTGCAGAGAGTGCTGGTTGTTTTGCGTGTATTGATAGGGAAGGAAAATTATGTTTTAGAGAATTTTGTAAAGATGAAACAGAAATTCCACTTGAACTATTTGGAGAATACAAATGGGGCGAAGAATTTAAAATTTCAAAAGTATCATATGAAGATGGCGTTAGAAGTTTTAAATTTGGAGACAACACAAGAAATAATCTTTGGATAAATCAAGAAAATATGTACATTGTTGACGAAGACCAAATTCAAAAAATTTATAACAAAATAAAAGGCTTAACAGTAAATACATTTGAAGGAAAAGTAATAATAGATCCTGCTATAGACATTGGAGACAAAATAGTTATAAATGGTAAAAATGTTATTTATCAAGGTGAAATGTCATTAGAAGGAAGATTTATTGCACAAATATCAAGCAAGATTCAAATAAAACAAAAAGAAGAAACGACAGTTAAAAAAGAAAGCCCAAAGGTTGTAAATAGAAGAGTTCAAAGCAGAATAGACCAAGCAGAAGGGACAATTAAACAGTTAGTTGAAGAAGTTGGAGATAGAAGTGAGAAGAAAACATCAATAACACAAGATATAAACGGAATAACTCAAAGTGTAAGTGAAGTAAAAACAGAAGTAAAAACAGTAGATGGTAAGGCTGATAAAGCACAAACTACAGCAGATACTGCGAAAAGCACGGCGGAGACTGCAAAAAGTACAGCTGATAGCACAAATAAAAATTTAAGTAATAATTATTATACAAAAACACAAACAGAAAATAAAATAACTCAAACAGCAGAAAGTACAATAAGTGAAGTAAGTAAAACATATTCAACAAAAACAGAAACATCAAATGCTAAACAAGAAGCAATAAAAAGTGCAAATTCTAATACAGATGACAAGTTAAAAGGTTATACAGAAACAAGTAAACTTGGCACGGCAATAGAACAAAACTATGAACATGTAAAAGTTGCTTGGAATCAAATATCAGATTTTATTCAAATGATGATAATAAACAATAATGCAAGTTTAGCAATATTGGATAAAGATAAAAACATAATGATGGCGTTAGATAAAGAAGGACAACATTTTTATAAAGATAATGGAACTGAATTTGGAGAAATGGGTGTAAATGCAATTGATAATCAAAATTATATAAGTTTTGGGGTATCAGGAGAATATGATAAAGAAATATCTGATGGTATGGCTTGGGGAATAACAACAAAAAGTGATGGAAAGTTTTGGCCAATTTTGTATATAAAGAACTTTTCTATAGGACCTAAAAATAGCGATGCTTCTTCTGGAGAATTAGTTTTAAGTGCTTGTAATTTGATTTTAGATGGAATGGGAACAGGAATAAAGATGGGAAACATTTTTATAAGTGGCAATATTGGAATGGGAAATGTGACTTTTGAAGACACAACAACAGGAACAATATTGTTAAACATACGTCCACAGAATGTAATAGATTATCCTGCTATTGATATGTTAGGAGGAGATATTTCTTTTTATGCAAATCAAGCGGGAAGTAATACTTTTAAATTAGGAACAGGAGACAAAAATTGTCTATTTACAGATGATGGTTCAATTCTTGGTAATTATTTGTCCATTGATGGAGATGGTTCATTTACAGGGTATTTAACAGCACATAAAGGAATTAGTTGTTATGATGGATATGTAAGTGGTAAAGCATTTATAGATAATTCAAGAGTAGAAACGAAAAAAAATATACAAAAATATAATAAGAAAGCAATAGATGTTGTAAAAAATACTGATATTTACGAATTTAATTATAAAACAGATAAGAATATAGACAAAAAAAGTATCGGTTTTGTAATTGGCAGTAATTACAAGTATTCAAAAGATTTAACATCAATAGACGAAAAAGGAAAAGAAATAGGTGCAAATTTATATAGCATGACATCAGTAGCATATAAAGCAATACAAGAACAACAAGAACAAATTGAAAAATTACAAGCAAAAGACAAACAAAAAGATGAATTAATACAAAGTTTAATACAAAGAATAGAAACTCTTGAAAAGGAGGTAAATAAATGAGTGAAACTGATTTTTTAAAGTTAAAAAAACACGATAATGTAGAGACAAATACAGAGAAGTTTGATATAGAAAATTACTTAAATGGTAACTGGGACAAAATAAATGAAAATGCAAAAAAAGTCAATACAGACATATCAAACATAAACTTAAAGAATAAAGAACAAGATACAAATATAGAGCAACTACAAGAAAACACAGAAATATCAAGTAATAAAATAGCAGAACTAGAAAAAGAGTTAAAAGAAGCCCAAGAAGACTTTTATCAAAACAGCATACGAGGACAAGCCAGCGGAGAATACATACACGTAGAAGACAGTAGCAACTGCAGAGCTAGAATTGGCATTGGTGGAAATAGCGAGCAGAAGATGAGAAGTGGAAAGAACTATCTAAATACACTTGCTAAGTACAAAGCGGGAGAAAAAGTGACAGTAGATGGAATTACATATATATTTAATGAAGATGGCTCAATAACTTGTAATGGAACTGCAACGGCAGACTCAGTCTTGACTTTTTCATCAAATTTACAAACAATAAATGGTTCAGGTAAAAAAATAGTAGGAATGATAACAGGTACACAAGTACCAGCAAAACTTAGCATATTGGCATATACAAGTGATTGGAGTAAAAATACATTTACAATACTTTCAAACGTCAATAAGAATATAACAACAAATATGCAAGAAAATATCGATTATACAATATTTAGGATAATAGTATGCAAAGGAACAACACTGAACAATCAAACAATATATTATCAAATATTAGATACATCAGTGAATGATTTAACATACGAACAATACGGAGCAAGTCCATCACCAGACTATCTAAGCAAGATTGAAACAGTAGGTAGTAATGTGAATATATTTGATAAAGATAATATGACTATCGGGAAAATATGGAGTGGAGCAACACTTTTGGATAGTGATGTTGGAAATGCAAGTCCTAAAATACCAGTAACGGCAGGAAAAACATATATCAGAAATGCTGGATATAGTTCTAACTACATAATAAAAGAAAACAACTCTGTTGTTGATGTACAAGGCGGAACAAATGCTATAACAATGCCAGAAGACGCAAAATATTGGATATTTAATATTCCCAAAGATATTGATATTAATACTATTAAAGCTGAAGAAGGTTCAATATCAACACCGCAAAGTAAATATGGACAAGGCTGTGTAAAAGTAACTAAATGTAATAAGAATTTGGCAATAAAAAATGTAAAAGGATATTTTAGTATAAGTGATTTTAAAATAAAAATTGATAATAATTCAGAATCATTTTTATTTTATGCAGAAAAAGGGAAAGAATATACACGCAGTTGCAAAGTCAATCTAGATAGAAATAGAATCGGAAAAATAGATACTTTAGATGTAACGCAAGAAATGACAGTTTTAAATGGACAAAAAATTAATTCTAAGAAATTTATATGTGACGATTCTGGCATATATATTTGGTTTGTTAATTCTACATTGAACGATAGTATAAAAGAAAGTTTTCAAATAGAAGAAAGCTCAACAGAAAGTTCATTCGAACAACACGAAGAGCAATCATACATAATGCCAGTTCAACAAGAAATGCTAGAAGGAGACTATTTTGATTATGACAATGAAGAAGAAGTTCATGTATGGGGAAAGAAAATATTAACAGGAGATGAAGGTTGGAGGATGCCAAGTTCCAACGATACGAATGCGGTTTTTACAAATTTATCTAATACAGACTTTTGTGATTTTAAAAGTGATACAGACGTACAATATTGTAATTATTTTAAATATAAAGGAATAGCGCAAGGATTTGCTGTGGCATTAAATAAAGGTGTAGGAATATATTCTTTTTATTCAGTTAATAAGTATGAATATTTTGTCGCACCAAAAGCAATAGCAAGCTCAGTGAATGAATGGAAAGCATACTTAAAATCACAATATGATGCAGGAACACCAGTAGTTGTATACTATCAACTAGCAACACCAAAAAGACTAAAATTCACAGACGAACAAAAAGCAGTAGCAAAAGAACTAAACAACGCAAGAACATATAAAAACGTAACAAACATAACAACAGATAGTAAAGCAATACTAAGCTTAGACTATGTAAAAGACCAAGAAACACAAAATCAAAAAATGCAAAATGAAATAGACGAAATAAAGCAGTTGTTAAGCACAACACAAACAAGTGCATTATTGCTTGATAATATGCAAACTGATATAGAAAGCGAGGTGAAATAAATGATAGTAGAATTATTAAAGAAACTAATAACAAAAAAATACTACAAAGAAAAAGCAGACATTGAAAACAAACTAAATGTATTTTACGCTATGAACAAAATCAGTGATGAAGAATATAGTGAATTAACATTACTAGTAGAAGATACATATGTAGAAGTTGTAGAAGAAGTTGAACAAACTGAAACAGCCAAGGAGGAAGAATAATGCAAGATACAGAACTAATCGAAAAAGTAGCTCACTTAGAAGAACGAGAAAAGTCAAACACAAAAAGAATAGATGCTGTTGAAAATAAAGTTGAAAATATATATGACTTAACATTAAGTGTAAGAGAAATAGCAACAGAAATGAAAGCAATGAGAGAAGACCAAAACAAAATGAACGAACGCTTGAAAATAATAGAAGAAAAGCCAATTAAGGATTATGAAGACACTAAAAAACAAGTAAAAGGTAAGGTGATTTCTTTTATAACTGGAATAATATTAACAGCAATAGCTTTTGCGTTAGGATTAAGTAAATTTATGTAAGAGGTGATAACAATGAAAGAAAAATTGAAAAATATATTCAAAAATAAAGAGCGTACAATAGGCTTAATAATATCAATATTATGTGCTAGTTCTTTACTATTAAATTGCTATTTAGAATATAACAGAACAGGACAAGTTGATACAAATAAAATATCAGAAGCAATAAATACAGTAGTAGATGAAATAAATAAATCTAGTACAGAAATACCAAATTTAACAGAAACAGACGAACAAAGTCTAGAAGTTCAAGAAACAGAGTCAGAAGGTTTTGAAGAGCAAGGAATAGTAGCATATGAAGGCTCAGAAAAAGCACCAAATGTTCAATTAGGAGAATATGCAGGATTAACATATTATTCACAACTAGACAATAGATGGCGTTATAATATGTATTCTAGTGTAGGAGATAGTTCACAAACAATAGGAACATCAGGATGTGGGCCAACTTCTGCTGCAATGGTAGTTTCAAGTATAAAAGGTAATATAACACCAGACCAAATGGCAAACTTATATACACAATATGGTTATCGTTCTGCAAACCAAGGAACATACTGGAGTGCATTCAAATGGACTGCAGATGTATTTGATATTGGATATAGTGAATGTTACAAATTAGACGATGCAGTAGCAAAATTAAAAGATAATCATTATATAATAGCAAGTTGTAATCAAGGTTTATTTACATATGGAGGACATTTTATAGTTCTAGTTGGAGTTGAAGGAGATTATATAAAAGTATATGATCCTTACTTGTACAACGGTAAATTTGATGTCGCAAGTAGAAGAGGAAAAGCAACAGTAAGTGGTAATACAGTATATGTATCAATAGAAAACTTTAGAGCATATGCTAATTATCAAAAATTCTTCTGTTTTAAAAATGATAGAACAGACATAAAAGAAAATACAACTACAACGGTAGTAACAGATAACACAACATCAAATGTAAATACAGTAAATTACCAAGTCAAAGTAACTGCAAATGGTGGTTTGAATATAAGAGCGGGAGCAAGTACATCATATCCAAAAGTTGGTGGATATGCTAAAGGAACAATCGTCACAATTTTGGCTGAATCAAATGGATTTGGAAAAACGGATAGGGGATGGATATCTTTAGCATATACAAGTAGAGATATCAGTACATTAAATACTGTTCAAACAGTCGGACAAACTAAGAAATTATCTAGAGCTAGTATCTTATATAGTAATTCAAATTTAACAGGTTATAAGTATAATTACAAAGCAAATACAACCATAACAATACTACAAAATATAAATGCAAGTGTAGATAAAGTTAGAGTAAATGCAACAGGAAGAATAGCATATATAGATAATAGCAATTATTCTAATGTAACAATTTATAGTGCAAGAGGAACAGTCGGAAAAACTAAAAAGACAAATGTTTGCACAATGTATTCAAATTCAAACTTAACTGGGGAAAGGTACACATATAAAGCTAATACCACTGTAACAGTTTTAAAACATATAAATTCATATATAGATAAAGTAAAAGTAAATGTAACTGGTAGAGTTGCTTATATTAATGTTAATAATTATAGATAAAAAGATGAGGTAAGTTGATTAATTTCAATTTACCTCTTTTTTGTGTTTTATGACTTAAAATCAAGGCATATAATTACATTGGTTGAAAAATAAAACGGCTTAAACTTGATTTTAAAGAGTCGATTTCTGTTGAAATATCAACAAAAAATAAATATATTTACATAAACAAAATAAAGTGATATAATATAATAAGAGTAATAATATTTTTATAATTGACATTTTTATAAAATAAAGATATAATGTCAGCAAAGGAGAGATATATATGAATGAACAAATAAGAAGTGAAAAAAGATTTTATTGTAATTCAGTTGGTATTGAAGTAACAAATATTGATTTAAAATTGAGAGCAAACTATAAGGATAAAAATGGTATAGAGCCTTTGTGTGAGATTATATTTTCACCAGAACAAGCTAAATTAACAATGTTAATGCTAGAAAAAGCAGTATCTGAATTTGAAAAGAATAATAGAAAAATAGATATTCAAGTAGGAGAAATAAAAAGAACAGAAGGGAAATAGTTTTATGGAAAATAAAAATACTAATATAATTTTTGAAACAGAAAGTGTTTTGAATGATACTGTTATATTAACTCAAGAAAATTTTATAAATCATATAGTTTCTCATCATCCTGAGATGGAAGGACATGAAGAAGATATAAAAGAAACTATAAATAATCCAAATTTAGTATATAAAGCTAAAAGATTTCCAGAAAAAAGAAAACAATTTGTTAGAAAGACGAATAAAAATGAGATATCTAATTATAATAATGTAATAGTAGAATATGATTCTGAAGAAAATGGTCATGTAAAAACTAGTTATTATTCTGAAAATTTAGAAAGGGGTGGTGACTATGTTTATGTTAAATACGGAAATAAAATATGATTATGATGAAGAAGATGATGTACTTTATTTAAGCATAGGAAATCCAAAGCCATCTATAACTGAGGAAACAGAAGAAGGAATTTTAATAAGAAAAGATATACAAACAGGAAAACTAACAGGAGTTACAATATTAGATTATAAAGATAGATTGAAAAATAAGGAGAGAATTAATATCCCTGATATATTTGATTTATCTAAAGTAAAAATTTAAGGAAGAGAACTAGCAATAGTTCTTTTTCTTTTCGACACCGTTCGACACACAGAATTAACATAATATGTTATAATACATATGAGGTGATGAATATGAACGAAGCATATATTAAATCACTACAAATGATGAAATATTTAAAAATAAGACTAACAAGAAAACAATATACAGAATTAGCAAAGAGATTTAACTTGTTAAGTATACAGAGTTTGCAATTTATGTCAAAAAGAAGTTATGAAAGTATAATGAGAGCAATTTTAAAAGATGCATAATTAGTCCCAGCGATGGGGCTTTTCTTTTTGTGTATAATTTTTTTTAAGAATGTATATAATATAAACATGATTAATTATTATGAAAAAAGTAAAAAAGAATTTATAAAATATATAAAAAAGAATCCGTATGTGACAAGAGAAGAGTGGGATGAGTATGCTCACCAAAATTGCTTATTTAGTGCACTTACTTTGTGTTCTCATGAAATAACAGAAAATACATTAGAAATATTGCAAAAGCATAGTAAGAATGAGTTTGAATATTTAAAAGAAATGTTTATAATAATTCCAGACAAACGTTTAATAATTTTAAAGAATAAAATAAAGAAAATTATTGGCTTAAAAAGAAAAAGCGAGGAAAAAGATGCAACAAGATAATGTAAAAAGAATAAGAAATTTAAGAAATAAATTGCATGAAAGTATAAAAAAAAATGGATTGGATTCAGATAAGACTAGAAAAATAAGTGATGAAATGGATAAGTTAATAAATGAATATTATGATAATATACAACAAATAGAATATCCCACGGACAGCGAAATGAAAGTATATTATGAACAGTCATATAAGCAACTGAAAATCGTAACACAACAATTAGAACGATTTCCGTCTACACAAGAGTGGAATAAATTTGCAAAAGAAAATTGCTTATTGAGTAGTATGTCTATGCAATATATTTCAAAACTGAACTGGAATTATTTAAGAGCTAAGGTTTTAAGAGAATTAAATATGGATATATAAAAAAATTGAAAAAAATTTTTCCGCACAGTTACTGACTTTGCGGATTTTTTTGTCGAAAACGAGATTGGAAAACTTGACATTATTTTTCATTCATATAAAATAAGAAAGAAGAAGATACTTGACGGCAATCTTTTATCTTCTTCTCACAACAATTCATACTTAAAAATAAGTACATATATAGTATAACTTCTTAAGTATGAAATGTCAAATTTTTATATGAAAGGAAGTTTTAACTATGAAAGATGTAGTAGAAAAAGAAGTAATTAATTTTGATGAAATTATATGTGAAAGAGTAGAAGAAAATATAAATTTATTTAATAAAGAAGAAATTGATATTATAATAAATAATAAAAATTTAGCAGAAAAATTATATTTGTTAGGAACATTAGATTGTAAATTTGCAAATTAATTATCATATAAAAAGTTGTCAAGATGGTTGTCAAAAGACAATAATAGATTAGGAATCTCTTAGAAATAACTAATCTATATAATTTTTGACACTTTGATTACGAATCCGTTGCTCTACCAACTGAGCTATATTGGCGAAAACATTAACAAAAAAATTATAACACATGCAAAAATATTTTACAATAAAAATTGAATATATTTTTAAAATCTTACATCAAGTATGTCTCAAAAAATGGTTGCCATAACTGGTAAAATATGCTATACTAATAGTGTTAAGAAAATATATAATATAAAGAAAACGACAAAAGAAAGGCGGAAAAATTTATGGGATTTTTCGATAAATTAAAAAACGGATTAAACAAAACAAAAACATCATTTGATGAAAAAATAAACAACGTATTCAAAAACTTCAGAAAAGTAGATGAAGACTTCCTAGACGAACTAGAAGAAGTACTAATAATGTCAGACATAGGAATGAATACATCAATAAAAATAATATCAAATTTAAGAGAAAAAATCAAAAAAGAAAAAATCCAAGACGAAGAAGAAGTAAAACAAGCATTAAGAGAAGAAATGCAAAAAATACTAGATGTTACAGACATCGAATTACATCTAAACACAAAACCATCAGTAATCCTAGTAGTTGGAGTAAATGGAGTTGGAAAAACAACATCAATTGGAAAAATGGCGAATAGACTAGCAAAAAATGGCAAAAAAGTTGTAGTTGCAGCAGCAGACACATTTAGAGCCGCAGCAGTTGAACAACTAGAAATATGGGCAAAAAGAGCAGGAGCAGATATCGTTAAAAGAGACGAAGGAGTAGACCCAGCATCAGTAGTATATGATGCAATTAAGATGACAAAAGAAAATGGAGCAGATGTGCTAATTGTTGACACAGCTGGAAGACTTCACAACAAAAAATACTTAATGGATGAATTAAACAAAATACAAAAAGTCATAAACAAAGAAATGCCAGATGCGGACAAAGAAGTTTTGCTAGTAATTGATGGAACAACAGGACAAAATGCTATTTCACAAGTAAAAGCATTTAAACAAGAAACAGACATAACAGGAATAGTTTTAACAAAACTTGATGGAACAGCAAAAGGTGGAGTTGTTATAGGAATTGTTGAAGAAAATAAAATTCCAGTAAAATTTATTGGAGTTGGGGAACAAATAGACGACATGGAAATCTTTAATTCAGAAGATTTTGTTAAAGCTATAATTTAAAATCAAACATGCCGTTTTAGGGACGTTTCTGTTTGAAGCATCGGATCCAAAAGAAATATAAAAAATTGTCCCTAACCAGAAAAGTGGAGGAGAGAAAATTGGAAAAGAAAAAAAGTAAAACAAGGATGATTATTGTACTATTATTTATAGCAATATTCGCAATTTGTAGTTATGTAAGTTTAAGAGGAACATACTTACAATACAAAGAACTAGGAGAAAATTACATACAAGCATTTGAAACAAATTTAAAATGCAAATATATAATTTTTGGAATTAATTTTGTACTATTATACATAATAATGTATTTTACAAATAGGGGAATAAAAAAAGGATTAAAACCATTTTTTGAAAAAGAAAAGAAAGAAATGCCAAAATTGTTGAACAAATCAATATCATTTGTAACATCAGTAATTGTAAGCACATTAGTATCAAATACACTTATGAAGCAATTTCTATTGTGTGCAAGTAACACATCATTTGGAATAAATGACCCAGTATTTGGATTTGACATAGCATTTTATATGTTCCAAAAACCATTTATACAAACATTATTATTGTACTTTATAGGAATAATTATAGGATTAACAATATACATGGCAATTTACTATGTTATTGTATTTAACAGAAATTTTGACGGCGTAGACGGAAAAATGGTAAGAGAAAGTTTACTAATCAAAAAAATATTAAGAAATGTAATTTTAGCAGTTATAGGTGTAGCATTAATAAATATATTAAATACAACAAACATATCATTAAGCAAAATGCTAACAATAAAAAATGATGCAGACTCTGCAGAAAACGTAGAAATAATTGGTGCAAGTTACACAGACATAATGATTCAAAGATGGGGATATTTAGTATTTTCATTTGTAATAATAATATTTGTAATACGTGCAATCAAAGCATTTAAACAAAACAATACATCAAAAGTATTAAAAAATTTAGTAGTTATACCAGGATATTTAGTTGCAATGTTTTTAATTATAATCGTATTTGATTTGATATTTGTAAAATCAAATACCCTAGATAAAGAAAAAGACTATATTGCAGATAATATTAAATACACAAAAGCAGCATACAACATAGATATTGAAGAATCAAACTTGGAAAACTCAGGAACAATAACACAAAATGAAGTAAACGAAAATGCAGAAGTAATAAACAACACAAGATTGGTAAATCAAGATGTTGTATTAAAAACATTAGACGATAATCAAACAGGAACAGGTTATTACACATATAGAAATGCAAATATTGCAAAATATAAAATTTCAGGAGAAGATAAACTTTTATATTTAGCACCAAGAGAAGTTACAAACTCTGGAAGAACATATAATAGCAAAACATATGAATACACACACGGAAAAGGCCAAATTGCAATAGACGCAACCACTGCAACTACAACAGGAAGCCTAAACTATATCCAAAAAGATGTATCTGGAAAAGATGATCAATTAGGAACAAAAACTCAAGATATTTATTTTGGACTAGAAACAAACAATGCAATAGCAACAAATGTAAAGAATAAAAAAGAATATGATTACACAGATGAATACGGATTAGAACATACATCAACATATAATGGTAATGCAGGTTTACAACTTGGATTTCTTGATAGATTAATTTTAGGAATAAGAACAGGGGACTTAAACTTATCATTCTCAACAGAAATAAACAAAGACAGCAAAATCTTAATAAATAGAAACATAATTAAAAGAGCAAAAGAAGCAATGCCATATTTAATATATGACGAAAATCCATATACAGTTGTAACAGAAGATGGTAAAACAGTATGGGTATTAGATGCATATACGGTTTCAAGTGATTATCCATATTCACAATACACATCAATAGAACATGATGGAATAAAAGAAAAAATCAATTATATTAGAAACTCTGTAAAGGTAATAATAGACGCATATGATGGTAAAATGAAATTCTATGTAACAGATAAAACAGACCCAATTGCTATGGCATATAGAAACATATATCCAACAGTATTTGAAGACATAAATTCAGAAATACCAACAGATATATCAGAACACTTTATTTATCCAGAATTTTTATATAATGTACAAGCAGAATTATTAAAAATATATCACAATGTAAAACCAGATGTATTATACAGAACAGACGATGTATGGAATTTGGCAAAATATAATACAACAAATGTAACAAAATCAACAGGAACAGAATTGAAACCATATTACACAATGGTTGACAACGACGGAAAAAATGAAATTGGTTTAATACAAATTTATACACCAGAATCAAAACAAAACTTGATTTCATATTTAGTAGGAACAACAGATGGAAATTCAAATAAATTGAAATTATATAAATTTTCACAAGATAGCAATGTTTTGGGGCCAATGCAATTAGACAATCAAATTGAACAAGATGAAACAATATATTCTGAAATTCAAAGTTTGAATACAAGTGGAACAAAGGTTACAAAGGATATGGTAGTTGTTCCAGTAAACAACACATTATTATATGTAGAATCAATTTATCAAACAATGTTGAATGAAGAATCAAAAATACCAATGCTTAAAAAGGTTGTTGTAGCATCAGGTAATAAAGTTGCAATTGGTGATAATTTAGATATGGCAGTTAAGAATTTACTTTCAAAAGAAGCATCTAGCATTGAAGTTGAAAATACTGATGATATAGATGGCTTAATTGATGCAATTGTTAAGGCTAATAAAAACTTGTCTGAGTCTACTAATAATAAAGATTGGGAACTTATGGGTTCAGATATTAAAAAGTTACAAAGTTTAATTGATTCTTTGGAGGCTGAAAAGGCTAAAGAAGATAAGAAAAAAGCAGAAACTAAAAATGAAGTTAATGAAGTAAATAATGTAATTGAAAATATAGTAGAATAAAAATTAGGGATAGGGGGACGGGTCTCCAATCCCTAATTTTTATTTTATGAGTCATATTTTGAAAAAATCGAAAAAAAAATCGGGATTGGAGACCCGTCCCCTTATCCCGATTTTTTATACTAATTTATAAAATACTTTTTTTCCTTTTTTCAAAATAGCATAACCATCATTAAAATCAACATCTGAAAGAACATAATTCACATCAGAAACCTTATTATCATTCAAAGAAATACCACCTTGATTGACCAAAGTTCTGGCTTGACCTTTAGAAGGAGCAATACCAGTTAAAATAATAGCATCCAAAATTGAAATATTTCTATTTTCCAATTCAACTGTAGGCATATTATCTAAATTACCTTTACCAGTAAATAGGGCATTAGAAGCCTCTTCTGCCTTTTTTGCTTCTTCTTCACCATGAACTAATTTTGTGATTTCAAAAGCGGCAATTTTTTTAGCCTCATTAATTTGCTCATCTTTTAAAGAAGCAAGTTCTTTTATTTTATCCATAGGTAAGAATGTTAATAATTTTAAAACATTTTCAACACTTTCATCTTCAATATTTCTCCAATATTGGTAAAATTCGTATGGTGAAGTTTTTTCTGGGTCTAACCATAAAGCACCTTTTTCAGTTTTACCCATTTTTTTACCTTCTTTTGTTGTAAGAAGTTTGAATGTTAAACCATAAGAATCATCTTTTCCAATTCTTCTAATTAAGTCAACACCACCAAGGATGTTAGACCATTGGTCGTTTCCACCCATTTCTAGTTTACATCCATATGTTTCATATAAATGTAAAAAGTCATAAGATTGCATAAGCATATAACTCATTTCGAAAAATGTTAAACCTGTTTCCATTCTTTGTTTGTAACATTCTGCTGCAAGCATTTTATTAACAGAGAATAGGCTACCAATATCTCTCATAAATTGAACAAAATTCAAGTCTAAAAGCCAGTCTGCATTGTTTACAATAATTGCAGCATTTTCACCTTCAAAACTAATGAATTTTTCAATTTGCTTTTTGATGCATTCAACATTATGGTCAATTGTTTCTCTTGTCATCATTTTTCTCATATCAGTTTTTCCAGATGGGTCACCAATTGTAGCAGTTCCACCACCAACTAATATGATAGGTTTGTGTCCACATTTTTGCATATGACTTGCAACCATTAAAGAAACAAAGTGACCAACGTGTAAACTGTCTGCTGTTGGGTCGATTCCAATATAAAATGGAACACTTTCTTTTCCAAAAAGTTCTTTTATTTCTGTAGGATGAGTCATTTGCTCAATATATCCTCTTTCTTCTAAAATATTAAATACATTTGTCATTATTAAATCGTCCTTTCTAATTAATTAAAAATGTGCAAAAATATATAAATATAAAAATATTTTGTAGCACATATTAAAATTTTATAATTTTATAATTTTATAT
>ERZ773116.1344-NODE-1344-length-23188-cov-13.774132_pt1 | contig 23188 bp, 16 predicted proteins | sample MGYA00580563_ERZ773116 | MGnify/ENA primary metagenome ERZ773116 (study PRJEB29015, sample SAMEA2737864) | human gut metagenome | biome: human gut; feature: human-associated habitat; material: faeces | place: China | collected 2012 ... | reverse complement strand
AAAAAGGAAACAATTAAGAAAATTTTAGAACAATTATCTGATATATCTTGGATTGAAAAAATTATGCCTGAAGAACTTAAGATTTCTATGAAAGCAAAAGTAGAGCCTACTGTTGAATTATTAAATAAGCAGTTAAATGAAAATAATGATGGAATAATAACATCAAAAACGGGAGAATATTTCGTTTCAGAAATAGCAAGAGAAGTTATAATAAATGAGCTAGATTATAAAGATATTCCTTTAGCAGAATTAAGAAAAGAAAAAATATCAGGTAATCCGGGTTTTGATTATCATAGTGAGAATAAAAATAATATTATTATTTTTGGAGAGGCAAAATATATAGCAAAACAAAATGCATTTGGAAAAGCTCTAAAACAAGTAGTAGATTTTATTAAGGATAAAAAAGATTTAAAAGAGTTAGCTGAATTAAGAGACTTTGTTAGTCAGGAAGCAATAAAAAATGCAAATATGAAAAGAAAGGGATATGCAATAGGTTTTTCTTCATATAATACAAAAAGCGAAAATCTAATAAATAGTATAAAAAGAAGTGATCATTTTAACGAATTAATTAAATATGAAGAAATAGTTATTGTAGCAGTAGATATTAATGGATAATATAATTGAGAAAATAATAAATGGAGAAAATCTGGAAGAAATAATCGAATATGTTAGAAAGGATATATTTATTAATGGACCAATAAGTACATTAGATATGGAAATTTTATCATATCTAAAATATTATCAAGAAGATTTTTTTTCTCAATATGAAGGTGACATATTAGAAAGGATGGGAGTATTTTATAAAGACAATCAAATAAATAGTCTAGAAGGCTTGATTATGTCTAATTATAAAAAAGTAATTGCAGAGAAATATAATAAATATTATACTCCAGTACAAACTAACTTAGTAAATAATATTTTACTTAATAAGAATTTTAGTTTTTCAGCACCTACAAGTACAGGAAAATCATATGTGTTCAGAGAAATAATAGAAGATTCAAAAATGAATGATGTTGTTATTATAGTTCCATCAAGGGCTCTAATAAATGAATATTTTATAAAAATTAGAGAGATTATGAATGATAATACCATTAATGTTTTGACTTCTGTAGAAATAGTAAATAAAAAAGTTTGCAAACGAAATATATTTGTATTAACTCCTGAGAGAGCGAAAGAACTTTTTAAACATAAAGAAGAATTAAAATTGAGTATGATATTATTTGATGAAGCACAATTGGGGGATGAAGATAGTACGAGAGGTATGATATTTGATAGTATAGTTAGAAGGATAAGAAAGAATTTTCCGAATGCAAAATTACTATTTGCACATCCGTTTATAGCTAATCCTGAAGCACAACTTCAAAAGAATAAGATTGAGGAAGGGAGTTATAAAAGTTATCTAGAGAAGAATGTAGGACAAATGTTTATTTCTTATGACAGCGGAAAGTTTTATAATTTTGGAATCGAAAAAGAAATAATGGGAAATATTAAAAACAAAATGGAAGAGGATCCTATTAAAAATATTATATTACATAATGGAACTATTCTTATATATACAACAAAAACAAGCATTTATGATGGTAAAATTTTTGATAAATTTGGTAAATATATAGAGTTATGTGAAGAAGTAAAAGATAAGAAAGCATTAAAACTAATAAAAGAGTTAAAAGAGTTAATAGGAGCAACACAGAAAAAGCAAAGTGAGAGATATTCTAAATTAATTGCATTATTAAAGAGAGGAATCATTACTCATCATGGATCTTTACCGCTAAAAGCTAGAATTATTCTAGAGGAATTTATGAAAAATAATTTTTGCAGAATTTGTTTTTCAACTTCTACATTAGTACAAGGAATTAATATGCCTTTTGATGTTGTATGGATAGATAGATTTGAGAGCAGTCAGAGACTAAATGTATTAAATTTGATTGGAAGAGCAGGAAGAGCTACAGTAAAAGAAAAATTTGATTATGGAATAGTAGTTGTAAATGATAAAAATAAAAGTAGATTAAGAAATATTGTTAAAAATAAATTAAAATTAAAGGAAACATCGATGCTAGATGTTGAAAACATAGAAGATGATGATAATATAAGGGATTTTAAAGACTCTATAAAAAATGGGACTTTATCAGATGAATATAATTTAACACCTAATCAACTAGAAAGATTGGAAGAAAAAACATTAGAAGAGAGTATTATATTTCTATTAGATAAATTAGTAAGAGATAATACTTTTATTAGTGTAAATGAATTCAGCAATTATGAAGAAAAGATAAGAAGAAAAATAAAAGAATCTTTTGAAAAGATATACATTTCATATTTAAACAGAAAACAATTATCTTCAGGAGAAAAAGCAGTACTTTCTACAGCCTTAAGAATTTTAATTTGGCAAATAAATGGAAAAACTTTTAAACAAATAGTTTGGTATAGGTATTCTTACATAACTAAATTAAGTGAAAGAAAAGAACTATTAAAACGAAATAGAAAAAAGGCAAAAGAAGAAATTAATAATATGGAAGCAAGGTTTACTATGGAATGTCAAGATATTCCTAATAAAGATTTAATGTCATTTAATATGTTTAAAAATAGAAAAATTAATGAAGTTAGCTATGATAGAGTAGTATTTGATACATATGATTATATTGATAAAATAATAGGTTTTAAATTAAAAGATATATATTATGCAACATTTCAAAAATATTACGAGAGAACAAGAGATATAAGAGCTAAAAATATGGCATTATATTTCAAATATGGAACAATTGATGATGTTGAGATAATGTTAATAAAATATGGATTCTCTTTTGAAACGATAGAATGGTTAAAAAAATATATAAAAAAAATAGATGAAAATGAAATAGTTTTTAAAAGAAATATAAAAATTTTATCCAAAGATAAATTAAAAGAAGTAGAACATTATATATAAAGGAATTAGTATAATATAAATTTAAACTAATAGAAAAGAGGAGAGAATATGATAGATTTCAAAAAAATAATAGATGAAAATAAGGTGAATAATATAATAAATCCAAGGGAAATTTTTATGTCATTACCTAATAAAAAATATGACTATCCAAGAGATGTCCAAACTGAAGTATGGCAACAATGGATGGGAAAAAGAGATGAAAAAGATGTAATAATAAAGATGAATACGGGCAGTGGCAAGACAATTGTAGGTTTAATTATATTAATGAGTTGTATAAGAGAAGAAAAAAAACCAGCAGTATATATAGTACCCAATAATTATCTAGTTAAACAAGTAAGAAAAGAAGCTGAAACAATGGGAATACCGGTAACCGAGGATAGTGATGATCCTGCTTTTATAACAGGAGAAAAAATTTTAATTACTAACATTTATAAATTAGTAAATGGAAAAACAGTTTTTGGTAAGAGAAGTAATGGAAATAATTTAAAGATAGGGAGCATATTAATTGATGATGTACATGCTTGTATAAATGATATAGAGTCTCAATATACAATTGAAATTAATAATACGGATAAAAATTATCAAAAAATTTATAAAATTTTTGAAGAAGAAATGCAAAAACAATATCCTAACAGGGTTACAGATATCACAAATGGAATACCGGGAGTAAATATACTTGTGCCTTATTGGGCTTGGCAAAATAAATCAAATGAAATTTATAAAATTTTATCAGAAGATGTGGGAAATATAGACATAAGCATGAAATTACCATTATTCAGAGATTATCTTCATTTATGCAACTGTGTAGTTTCATGTGATAAAATAGAGATAAGCCCTAAAAGTGTTAATATAAATGAAATAGAAGGATTTAAAAAAGCACAAAGAAGAATTTACATGAGTGCTACAATTGTTGAAATTGATTCTCTAATTTCAAAGTGCGGAATAACAAATTATCCACAAAATGTGATTAAACCACAATATGCCGATGATATGGGAGAAAGATTTATTTTATTTCCACAGATTATTAATAAAGAAATAAGAGATGAAGATATAAAGAACAGGTTAAAAGAATATTCAAAACAATATAATGTTGTTGTTCTTGTTCCGTCAGATATAAGAAAACAATACTGGGAAGACGTGGCAGACCTAAGTATAGATAAGTATAATTTAGAAACAGAGATAGAAAGACTTAGAAAAGAACATATAGGACTAATTGTTATGAGTAATAAATATGAAGGAATAGATTTACCAAACAAAGCATGTGAAATTTTAGTAATAGATGGAATACCAAATTCGAAAAGAAAATATGACGAAGTTGAACAACAGATGATAGGTAATAGTGAGAAAATATTAAATAAAAAAATACAGCTTATTGAACAAGGAATGGGAAGGGGCGTAAGATCTAGTGGTGATTATTGTGCTATTATATTAATGGGGCAAGGATTAATAAGTACATTATATGCAGATGGATATATAGATAAAATGAGTAGTATAACTAAAGAACAAATTAAATTATCAAATGAAATAGCTAAGCAATTATCAGGAAAACAAATAGACGAAATATTTGAAAGTTTAAATTACTGTCTAAAAAGAGACCAAAATTGGATTGAAACTAGCAAAAGTATCTTATCTCAGATTAAATATATTGAAGAAGCACAAAAATCAGATGTTGAAAATATATTAAGTGAATGTTTTGAATTAGCTAAAAGTGGCGAATATGATAAATGTATTGAAAAATTACAAAATATAATAAATAAACAAAATGATAATGATTTAAAAGGTTATTTAAAAATGCAGATGGCAGAATATTATAATTTTATTGACAAAACTAAGTCACAGGAAATTTTAAAATCAGCGCATAGTTTAAATAATAAATTAATAAAGCCTATGGAAGGAATTACATATAGAAAAGATATAACTAAAATTAATAAGCAATCTAAAAATATAGCAGATTTTTTAGAAAAAAATAATTATGATTTTAATAAGATGATTATTAAGTTAAGTGCGGTTTTAGAAGACCTGATATTTTCTGATAATACTCATAAATCATTTGAAAAAGCAGTAAAAGAAATTGCAGAATTTATTGGAATTGAAAGTGAGAGACCAGAAAATGATACTGGAAAAGGGCCAGATAACTTATATTGGATAGAAAATAAATATGCAATGATTATAGAATGTAAGAATGAAGCTCAAAGGAAAAATAATATATCCAAAAGTGATTGTAATCAATTGAATGGTAGCAATGAATGGTACAAAAATAATTATGGAAAATCAGGAATACAAGGAATTCCAGTATTAATTCATCCTTCAAATATATATAATAAAGACTGTTCACCTAATGAAAACACAAGAATTATGACAGAAACTCAATTAGATGAACTAAAGAAAAAAATACATATATTTATTATGGAACTAAGCCAACAAAGTGATTATAAAGATATAAAGACTATTGAAATGTTATTGAAAAATAATAAATTATTTGAAAAACAATTAATAGATAATTATACAATAAAGTATATTATGGAAAAATAAAAAATTATTAAATAGCAAAAAAAGGCGAGAGTTGACTCGCCTTTTTTGTGTATTTATTATTAAGATACTTTTTTATAAATTTAAAAACAAGTATCTTAAAATCCAAAGCTTTTTCAAAAACTTAAAAAACTTTCAAAGAAAAATAAATTTTATTCCTTAACACACCCCATAACTAACTGAGAACCATCAACAAAACCATTCCTATAATACTTCTCATTCCAATAACAAAGATAATCCATAAAATTTTCATCAAGTTTATCTAATTGTTTCTTAACATATTTTTGACTTTGTTTAGGTACATTCTTTAAAATATTCTCAACAATTTCATCAAAATAAATATGATGTTTTTTATCTTCTTCAGTAAGACTACCAAAAACCTCCTGTTCTCTATAATCTAACCATTCTTTTAAAATATCATTATCATTTACTTCTCTAAAATTAACCATTTTCATATCCTCCTATACGTATATAATTTCATTTAATACAATTTCTTCAGCTCTATTTTTAATGTTATTCATAGCCTGAACCCACTCCATTTGATGATGCTCTTTCAAATTCTCATCAATATGTTCAACTTCAGCAAGTTGTTTTATAAGCTCATTTACTTTGTAAGTAACACTTTTATCTATATCTAGCAAATGTTGCTTCAAAGTACCGCTGATAAGTAATTCAGTATAAAAAGGTATATCAAAATTCTTTAAATAATTTAATATTAATCGCCCATATTTTCCAATGTGTCCTTTAGGTTGCTTAGGCAAACACAAATCAGGAATAAAATAATCTCCTTCTCTATGATAAGTAATCTTATTATTCATATCAAAACCTCCAAAATAAAGTTAAGGTTTCCCATTCTAAATTTGCGATAAAAAAAAACTAAATTCTCAATAAAAACCATAAACCAATTTTGCAATAAAAATCACAAAATACATCGAAAATCTGTCAAAAATAATTGGGGAAAAATTGGGGAAAAACTCTTCCAAAAAGTTCAAAAAAATGCACAAATGTTCTAAAAACCATTTCCCCAATTTTTATTGAAATATCAGCTAAAACCCTTGATTTCACTAAATTACATAAACGTTTCAAGCACATCTCATAACCCGAAGGTCCTACCTCACCAAAACCAAAAACTCCAACCCCTCACATCCCATCAATCGCCACTCCTAAAACATTGACACATCCCCAAAAAAATAATAAAATAAGAAAAAAAAGAAAGGAAGCCTCCAATGAACACATCAAAAACAGAAAGCATAGCAATAAGCACAATAAAAAACGAAATAAACCAATACGACAACCTAGAAGAAAACTTACGAAAAAGAGACAAAGAACCAGTATGGGATGGAAAAATAGAACTATACAAAAAAGACAGCAACAAAACAACAGACATAGTAGGAATAATACCAGTACAAGTAAAAGGTCAAAATATAAAACAAAAAAACAAAATCCAAACACAACAAAAAACAAGAACAAATAAACACACACAAGACCAAACAAAAAACGAAGCCTACTACAATGTAAAAATATCAGACATAGAAAACTACAGAAAATCAAACATTGGAGCAATCTATTTCATTATAGAAATAGACGAATACAGAAACTCACAAATATATTACAAAGTATTCAATCTAAAAATAATAGAACAAATATTAGAAGAAAACAAAATAAAAAATTGCAAAACCAAAAGAATAAAATTCGCTCCTTTAGAAAAAAATAAACTAGTATCAATATGCATAGATTTTATAAACGACTTAAAAATATATAAAGAAATAAAACCCCTACCACAGACAGAAGTATATGATAAAAAAGTAGTATGTTATAACTACAATACAAAATATGAATTAGAAGAAATAAAAAAATCCAACAAAGTATTTTTTGAAACAAATGCATATAAAGAAGCAAAAGAAAAATTAGAAAAACAGAATATCGTTATTTTACATGGAGAACCATGGGTTGGAAAAACTACAACAGCAAGAAAATTAGTATCAGACTATATAGAGCAGGGGTATATGTTTATATACGGGAATGTAGATGATTTACAAAATATAAAAGAACAGGTTGCTATAGATGAAAAAATAATTTGCTTATTAGATGATTTCTTGGGATCAAATGTTGAATATTTAGAAAAAAATATAGCAGATAGCACATTGGATAAAATAGTTGGAATTTTTAAAAATTCTAAAAATAAAAAACTTATTTTTACAACAAGAACTTATATATACAATAATGCTAAAAATCTGTTTTATAAATTTTATAAATCAACAAGTATAAAAGATGAATATTTAATAGATGTAACAAATTATAGTTATGAAGAAAAAGGAAATATTCTATATAATCATATGAAAATAAATAATTTACTGGGAACAGAAACTCATAAAAAAATTGTAGAAGATGAATTTTATTTGGATGTTATTACAAATGATAATTTTAATCCGGGTGTAATATCTCTTATATGTGAAAGGTTAAAAAACAAAAACATACAAAATGTAAAAGAATATATGTTAAAAGCATTAGATGATCCAGATGAATTATGGGAGGAAGAATATAAAAAATTATCAGTATATGAAAAAATTATATTAACAATAATAGTTTTATATGGAGTAAAAGTTCCAGAAACATATGTAAAAGAGCAATTTAAACAAATAATAGAAAATGAAAATATCACATTAATAGATTCAGAAACATTTGCTAAATCATTAAACGTGTTAAGTGATTCCTTTATAAAAACTACATTTAATAAAAACGAAGAAAGAGAATTAGAAGTAAGTAAACACAGCATTGCAGACTATATTATTAACAAAATAAAATATAGAGAAATAAATATAGAAAGATATATTAACAGTGCAAAATATGTTGAGACTTTGCAATATATTTATTTAATTATAAAAAAAGATGAAATGGCTGAAAAATTAGCACAAAAAGCAGAAAAAGATTTTAGAACATTAAAAAATTTTTATTATAATAAAAAAACGGTTTTATTTAGAATAATAAAAAATAGAATTAATCCAAAAAGGGAGAAATTTTTAAAAGAAATAATAGAAGAACAGTTTATTTGTGAAGATCCTGAAATAATAATTGATATTTTAGACGATGCAACAGATATATTCTATGATTATACAAAAGAGATGTTTAAAAATGATGTAATAATAGATGATAATATTGATATGGTATATTTTCTTAATGATGTATTAGATTGTGAAACGTTTTTTAAAACATGTGTAGATATTTTTAAATATCAAAAAGATACAGAATATATGGTTGATAATCTATATCAATTTTTGGATGCAATATCAGGATTAATTTCAGAAGAAGTAGGGGATATAATAAATGAACAAATGCCAGAAGAAATAGCCAAAAGAATAATTGAAGGAAAAGAATTAGAAGATATAATACAAGGGTGGATTGAAAATACATTTTTTGAAGAAATCCCAAGTTTACAAAATTTATATAGTAAAAAATATATAAATAAAATGTTAAAATATTTGTATAGGTATTGTGATGTATATGTTGATAGAGAAAGATTAGATAATGTTATAGAAGATGTGAAAAATGAGAAAAAACAAGAAGAGAAAACATCAAAATATTACAAATATAAATCAATAGATGAAATGCAAATTAAAGCAATAAGAGAGAAATTTGAAAAAGGAATAAAAATAAAAAAATCACCAAAAGTACAGAAAAAGAATGAAGAATATTATGATATATTGTTCCCATTAATTTCAAATGAAAATTGGTGGAAATCTAGTTTTACAGAAGAAAATAATTCATATGAATATAATAATTTAAAACTATATAAAGAGTTTATAGATAAGAAAACAAAAATAGATGAATCTGCAACTGGACTTGCAAAGGAATTCTTAGAGTATATATTACATGAAAAATTTAATATTTCAGATAAGTCCTATAAATTGCTTTTAGACATTGCATATGATAGCTTTGTAAAAGGTAAATTTAATATAAATAATAATGATATGAAAAAATACATTCCTAAATATGAAAACGAATTAAATGAATTAAATAGTACAGGAATTATATATAAAAAAGACGAAAAAACAAAATTTATAAATACATATATTCATATATATATTGCCACAAATGAATTAATAAAAAGAAAAGAAAATTTGTTAGAAATAATTAAAGATTGGACAGACATTTATCAAAATGATGAATATGAAGAAGAACAGATTATAGAAAAATTACAAAATATATTTTATTTATATTCAGAGATTGACAGAAAAAATTTTAATTATTATATATTTGGAGCTATAAATTACTTTATCAATGAAATAGAAAGTAAATATGATAAATTAGGTAAAATGAAAGTTGCTAGAGCGATAGTCAATATGTCAGAAGTAGAATTGTTTTTTAATATTGCATTTGAAGGGTTAGGAAATATAAGCAAAAGACCGTTATATTTAGAATTTGTAGAGTTTGTGACGGGAACAGAACTGTTTGGAGATTTGGCACGTTTTGATTATGGGATATATCAAAAAGTATTATATCAAAAATGTTATAATAAAGAAAATGATGAATACGATTTAGATTTTGTTGAAATAGTTAAAGACAAAGAATTGAGAAAAATAGGAGATAAATTAAAAATATGGGATTATTTATATGATATATATTGGCAATGTAAAAAAGCAATAAACATTTTAATTGATAATAAAAATGCAGATGTATTTAATATTGGAAAAAAATATATTGAAGATAAATATTTTAAATAAACAATAATATAACAAGGAGGAAAAAACAAATGTGTACAGCCGCAACCTACAAAACCAAAGAATTCTACTTTGGAAGAACACTAGACTACGAATTATCATATGGAGACGAAATAACAATAACACCAAGAAACTACGAAATAAAATTCAGACACCAAAAAGCAATAAAAAATCACTATGCCATAATAGGAATGGCATACGTAACAGAAAACTACCCACTATACTATGATGCAATAAACGAAAAAGGACTATGTATAGCAGGACTAAACTTCGTAGGAAATGCCCACTATAACGAACCAGCAGACAACAAAGACAACATAACCCAATTCGAATTCATACCATGGATTCTTAGCCAATGCACAACAGTAAAAGAAGCAAAAAAGTTAATAGAAAATATGAACTTTATAAGTGAACCATTTAATGAAAACTTACCACTAGCCCAGTTACATTGGATTATTTCAGATAGTACAGAATCTATTACCGTAGAATCTGTAAAGGAAGGAATAAAAATATATAATAATCCAGTGGGAGTATTAACAAATAATCCACCATTTGATAAGCAAATGTTTGAACTAAATAATTATATGAACTTGTCTCCAAAATCACCAGAAAACAAATTCTCAAAAGACTTAGACTTACAACAATATAGCAGAGGAATGGGAGCTATAGGACTTCCAGGAGACTTATCTTCTCAATCTAGGTTTGTAAGAGTAGCTTTTGTTAAAATGAATTCAGTTTCAGGAGATACAGAGAAAGAAAGTGTAAATCAATTTTTCCATATACTTAATTCTGTAGACCAACAAAGAGGATGTTGTCAATTAGACAATGGAAAATTCGAAATTACAATATATACATCTTGTTGCAATGCTACAAAAGGAATTTATTATTATACAACATATGACAATCATCAAATAAGTGGAATAGATATGCATAAAGAAAATTTGGACTCTACAGAACTTATTAGGTATGAATTAATAAAAGATGAACAAATAAAAATTCAAAATTAATATTATAAACAAGGAGGAAAAAATGAAAGTATTAATAATTTCAGATATTCATGGCTCAGGCTATTATGGAGAAAAAATAAAAGAAATTAATGAACGAGAAAATCCAGATAAAATAATTTTATTAGGTGACTTATATTATCATGGTCCAAGAAATGAATTGAGTCAAGAGTACGAACCAATGAAAGTTGCTAATATTTTAAACTCATTAAAGGACAAGCTTTTAGTCGTAAAAGGAAATTGTGATGCAGAAGTTGATGAAATGATTTCTGAGTTCAAATTTCAAGACCATATTTTAATGGAAATAAATGGAACTAATTACTATTTTACACATGGACATAAATATAATATAGAAAATATACCATATGAAGATTTTGAGGTAATGATATATGGACATATACATCAAGGTTTTATACAAGAAAAAGAAGGTTATGTTTTTGCAAATCCGGGGTCGATTTCTTTACCTAAATGCAATACAGAACATAGTTATATTATAATTGATGGTAATAAAATTATTTTGAAACGAGTAGATGGAGAGATATTACAAGAATATGAGTTAAAATCAAAAAATTAGAAACTAATACTAAAAAAGAAGCATATTGGAATAAGAACCAATATGCTTCTTTTTAGTTACAAAAATTAAATTATAAAGTAATAAGAATCTATGCTTAAATATCATTATTATTGTATTTAATAATATAATAATGTATATCAAAATAAGTAACTTGTTCAGGTAAAGCATCTTTTAAAGGCCTTAATTTTTCAATACCAATTAGTTTAATAGCATTTAAAATTATATCTTTATATTGAGTTTGTACATCTTTTTCTAAATCAACATCAATTCCAGCCTCATAACATTTAAGCAAATGATTTTCAACAGTTACTCTAGTTAAACCTCTAATATTACAAATTTCATCAATGGATTTTCCTGCTTTATATAAATTACAAGTTATAATTTTCGTATCATCTTTAGGCTTTTTAGTCTCATTTTTAACTTCAGTTTGAAATTTATCAGAAGCGGAAGATAATGAAGCTTTTGATGTAATATTATCAAGTTTTTCAGGGATTTTTATATTATTTTCTTCTACATATTTTGAAATAGTATCAATAAAAATTTTACCATACTTTTCTAATTTAGATACCCCAACACCAGTTATTTTTAGCATGTTTTCCACATTAATTGGAAAATATGTGGACATTTCTTTTAAAGAAACGTCTGTAAAGACAATAAAAGGTGGAATATTATTTAATTGAGCAATTTCCATTCTAAGTTCTTTCAAAATTCCAAATAAAACTTTATCATAATCAAGTTCAGATTTTTCATCTTGCAAAGTTGATTTTGGTAATATTTTTTCAATTTTTCTTTTTATAAAAACTTTCTTATCATGAAATAAAACATCTTCTGCGGATTTATCTAAAACTAAAATAGGATATTTATCTCCAACAGAATTTATATAGCCTTCAGTAATTAAATAATAAATCAAATCTTTTATAGTGTCTTTTGAATAGTCACTCATTATTCCATAAGTTGATAGGGTATCAAAACCTAAAGTCTTGATTTTTGCTGATTTTGTACCTTTTAGAACATCAGTAACAAGACCAGAACCAAATCTTTCATACATTCTTTTTATACAAGATAATATTTTTTTTGAATCTTCTGTGATATCAGTCATCTCAATTTGAGATAAACAATTACTACAATTATTGCAATTTTTAAATTCTGGATTTTCACCAAAGTATTCCAAAATGTATTTTCTAAGGCATTTATCTGTGTTACAATAATCAATCATATCATTTAATTTATCATATTCAACCTTATGATTTGTGTCAGATGAAGTTTGTTCTATTAAAAATTTATTAGTAACTATGTCGGCTCTACTAAAAAGTAAAATACATTTAGCATTATCACCATCACGACCTGCACGTCCTGCCTCTTGATAATAACTTTCTAAATCTTTTGGCATATTATAATGAATAACATATCTAATATTAGATTTATCAATTCCCATACCAAAAGCATTTGTTGCAATCATAATTGAATTTCTATCATATGTAAAATCATTTTGCGATTGTGTTCTAGCTTTTTCACTCATCCCACCATGATATTTACAAACAGAATAACCTAAAGATGATAATTTATCAAATAAACTATCAACAGTTTTTCTAGTTAAACAATAAATAATACCAGATATATCAGAATTATTTTTTAAAAAATCAATAATAAAATCGTTTTTATTCTCGGGTATTTCAACAGAAAAATTTAAATTTGCTCTATCAAATCCAGTTGTTAATGTAAAAGGATTTGATAAATGTAATAAATTAATAATATCATCTTTTACAATTTGAGTTGCTGTTGCAGTAAAAGCAGAAACAATAGGACGTTTTTTTAGATTTAAAATTACATTTGCAATTTCTCTATAACTAGGTCTAAAATCATGTCCCCATTGAGATACACAGTGAGCTTCATCAATACTAATCATAGAAATATCAATATTGTTCAAAAGATTAATAAAAGTATCTGAATTCAATCTTTCAGGTGCAACATAAATAATTTTGTAAACATTATGAACAATATTTTCGATGGTTTGTGAATATTCTGAATTTGAAAGTGTACTATTTATAAAAGTAGCAGGAATTCCAACTTCATTTAAAGCATCAACTTGGTCTTTCATTAAAGAAATTAAAGGAGAAATAACTATTGTAACTCCAGAAAAAATTAATGCAGGAATTTGATAACATATTGATTTACCAGCACCTGTAGGCATAATACCCAAACAATCTTCACCATTTAATATGTGAGAAATTATTTTTTCTTGACCAGGTCTAAAATTTTCATAACCAAAATGTTTTTTCAATAAAATTTGTGCTTCGTTCAAAATTTAACCTCTTTTCTATTTTAAAATTATTTCATTTTTTAGTTTCTTTTGTAAAATTTTCCTTGCCATAAATCTTGAGTACGTAATATTTTATCTAATCCATTCATAACCCATTTTTTGTGCAAATTCCATTCAGGGGCAATAAGTAAATCTTTTGGAGCATCACCAGAAATTCTGTGTATAACTATTTCAGGACTAATATGAGTCAAAATATATGTAAGACACTCTAAATAATAATCCAAAGAGATTGGAATATATTCACCTTTAAAATACATATCAGCTAAAACAGTATTTTTTATTACATATGTTGAGTGAATTTTGATACCTTGAATATCATGAGAGTTAATAAAATCAACACTATTTTTAATGTCATCAAAATTCTCATTTGGCAAACCCACCATTAAATGAGTAACAACATCAATTTTATATTTATTTAAAAGCAAAACAGCTTTAGTAAATTGAGCGCTTGTATAACCTCTATTAATTAACATACCCGTTTTATCATTTGAAGTTTGTAAACCAAGTTCAACACAAACATAATATTTATCTGAATAAGATTTTATTAACTTACAAACTTCTTCATTAATACAGTCAGGTCTTGTTGCTATTTGAAGCCCCACAATACGAGAGTCGATTAAGGCAGAATCATATTTTGATTTTAAATTTGAAATTGTATCATAAGTATTTGTGAAATTTTGAAAATAAACAATGAATTTATTTGCTCTTTCACTACGATAAGTTGTGAAATAATCCTTTACTTGATTACTAATATTTTCACATTTAAGATGTTCCCCAGAACCTCGTTCACCACAAAAAATACAACCTCCTGTTGAAAGTTTACCATCTCTATTAGGACAAGTAAAACCTCCATCAACACAAAGCTTTAATGTTCGTTCTCCAAATTTATTTTTTAAATATTTATTTAAATGATTATATCTTTCTTCGTTTTCCATAGTGTATTTAGTATAGCAGAATTTTTGTGAAATAGCAATAAATATTAAATGTTAGGGCATTAAATAAAAATAAAAATCATAAAGATTAATATAAAAATTGACAATTTAATAATAAGTGCTAAAATATATGCAAATGCAATTTATAAATTAATGGAAGAATAAGGAGAAAAAAATGAAAGAATGCAAAATAAAAAACTTATATAATTTAGATGAAACAATAGCATCAAAAATATTCGAAGGTGCAACATACCCTTGGGAGGTATTACCAAAAATAGAAGAATTTATCAAAGAATTAGGAAATACATTAAGCAGTGAAGAATATGAAAAAAGAGGAGAAGATATATGGATTGCTAAAACAGCAACAATAGCACCAACAGCATATATAAAAGGACCTGCAATTATAGGAAAAAATGCAGAAATAAGACATTGTGCTTTTATAAGAGGAAAAGCAATAGTAGGAGAAGGGGCAGTAGTAGGAAACTCAACAGAATTAAAAAATGTAATATTATTTAACAAAGTCCAAGTACCACATTACAACTATGTTGGAGACTCAATATTAGGTTATAAAGCACACATGGGAGCTGGGTCAATAACATCAAATGTAAAATCAGATAAAAAATTAGTTGTTGTAAAAAATAAAGAAGAAAAAATAGAAACAGGACTAAAAAAATTTGGAGCGATGTTAGGAGATAATGTCGAAATTGGGTGTGGTTCAGTTTTAAATCCTGGAACAGTAATTGGAAAAAATACCAATGTTTACCCACTATCTTCAGTAAGAGGAGTAGTTCCTTCAAATAGTATTTATAAAAAACAAAACGAAATTGTCGAAAAACAATAAAAAATATGTCAAATATTGCGATGAAAAAACGTTGCATCTTCTAGCATTTAGTAGTAAAATAGCAAATATAATTTTAAACATAAGAAAAAGAAAAGGAGGATGCTTTTGAGAACGTTTTTTGGGAGTACATTTATTGAAAAAGATAAACTAGAAGAAGCAGAAATATATCACCCAATAAAACTAGAATATTACAAAGAAATAAACGAAGATGATATTCAGAAAGTCGATAAAGCTAAATATGGAATTACAATAGTAAAAACTGAATATAAAAAAGATAATTTAGAAGTAGAAACAAAAAATATAAAATATATAACAAATGATGAAAAAGAAGAAGATAGAATATTAAGTATTTTTAAAGAAAATAAGGTAACACCAATAAATTCAGAAGAAGTAATTTCTGATATTTGGGGACACCCTTTTTCGCCTATTAATTTTATTTAAAAGATTAATAGGGAAAGAGGGTGTTTTGTTACTAAATAATGATTTTGTGTGATGTGATGGGTGTGATTGCTATAAATATTTGTTTTTGAGTGCGATTGGAATAATTTTAGAAAATCTTAATTAATTTTTAGGGGAATGTTCACGTCGAGCGATAGCGAGGACTAAGTGAAAGGGACCCAAAAAATTGATTTAGAATTTCTTAAATTATGTATTGAGCCGAAAAAACAAATATTTATAGCAATCACACCCATCACATCACAAAAAATTATTATTTAGTAACAAATGTTTTAAGAAAATACCCAAAAAACTTGCAATTTATTAAAAATTGTTCTAGAATACTAAAAGTAAAATATAATAGAATAAAATTCTAAGGAGGACTTATGGCAGATAAGTTAATAATAGTAGAATCACCAGCAAAAGCAAATACAATAAAGAAATTTTTAGGAGGAAGCACAAAAGTTGTAGCTTCAATGGGACATATAAGAGATTTACCTAAATCAAAATTAGGAATAGATATAGAACATGACTTTGAACCAGAATATATAAACATAAGAGGAAAAGGAGATTTAATAAAATCTTTAAAAACAGATGCAAAAAAAGCAAAAAAAGTATATCTTGCAACTGACCCTGACCGTGAGGGAGAAGCAATAGCATGGCATTTAGCTAAAATATTAGAAAATGATAAAGATAAAATTACAAGAGTAACCTTTAATGAAATTACAAAAACAGCAGTACAAAAAGCTATAAAAGAGCCAAGGAATATAGATTTAAATACAGTCGATGCTCAACAAGCAAGAAGAGTTTTAGATAGAATTGTTGGTTATAAAATAAGTCCAATTTTATGGAAAAAAGTAAAAAGAGGATTGTCAGCAGGTAGAGTTCAATCTGTTGCTGTAAAATTAATAGTAGATAGAGAAAATGAAATAGAAAGCTTTATTCCAGAAGAATATTGGAATATATATGCAGATTTAAAAGATGAAAAATCAAAAAAACAATTTGAAGCTAGATTTTATGGTAAAAATGGTAAAAAACAAGAAATTCATTCTAAAGAAGAGATAGACCAAATTTTAAAAACAATAGAAAAAGCAAAATATACTGTATCAGAAGTAAAAAAAGGCGAAAAGAAAAGAAATCCAGCACCACCATTTACAACAAGTACAATGCAACAAGAGGCATCAAGAAAATTAGGGTTCACATTAAAGAAAACAATGTCAGTTGCACAAGGATTATATGAAGGTGTAAAAATAGCTGAAAAAGGTACAGTTGGTCTAATTACATATATGAGAACAGACTCTACAAGAATTTCAGAAGAAGCAAGAGCAGCTGCAAAAACACAAATAGTAGCAACATATGGAGAAGAATATTATGAAAATAGATATTATAAAACCAGTAAAGATGCTCAAGATGCTCACGAAGGTATAAGACCAACTTATGCAGATATAGAACCAGATAAAATAAAAGATGAACTAACAAAAGACCAATATAAATTATACAAATTAATTTATAATAGATTTATGGCAAGTCAAATGAAACCAGCAATATATGACACAATGGCTGTTAATATAAAAGCAGATGATTATGATTTTAAAGCTAATGGTCAAAATTTAAGATTTAAAGGATTTATGACACTATATGTAGAAGGAACTGATGAAAAAGAGGAAAAAGAAGAAGGCATACTACCAGAATTACAAGAAAATCAAGAAGTGAAATTATTAAAAATAAATCCAAAACAAAGTTTTACAGAACCACCAGCAAGATATACAGAAGCAAGTCTAGTAAAAACATTAGAAGAAAAGGGAATAGGTAGACCAAGTACATATTCACCAACAATTACAACAATCTTAGAAAGAAGATACATACAAAAAGAACAAAAACAATTAGTACCTACAGAACTTGGAAAAATCGTAAACAAAATATTAACAGAAAACTTCACGGATGTAATAAATGTAGAATTTACTGCAAAAATAGAAAACGAATTTGATGAAATAGCAGAAGGAAAAGAACAATGGAAGCAAATGATTAGAGAGTTCTATGGCCCATTTGAAAAAGAACTTGAAAAAGTAGAAAAAGAACTTGAACATGTAGAATTAGTAGATGAAGTATCAGATGTACCATGTGATAAATGTGGAAGAATGATGGTATATAAATATGGAAAATATGGAAAATTCTTAGCATGCCCAGGATATCCAGAATGTAAAAATACAAAACCAATTGTAGAAACAATAGATGTACCTTGCCCAAAATGTGGAGCAGTAGTACAAGTTAGAAAAACAAAAAGGGGAAAAAAATATTTCATTTGCGAAAATAATCCACAATCTTGTGATTACATTTCATGGAACAAACCACAACCAGGAGAAAAATGGAATCCAGAAGATGCTGAAAAAGTAAAAGATGAAACAACTGTAAAGAAAACAACTACAAAGAAAGCAAAAAAAGCAGCAAAAACAAAAAAATAAAAAATAAAAAAGGCAAATTATAAAAACTTTAATAATTTGCCTTTTTACCTACATAGGTCAAATAAAATTCAAAAACTATTGACAAGAATTATAATTTTTGGTATTATATTAATTGCTTTTGAATATAATGTATTAAAGCAAATGCGGGAATAGCTCAGTTGATAGAGCGCTGCCTTGCCAAGGCAGAGGTCGCGGGTTTGAGCCCCGTTTCCCGCTCCACCAAATTTATTTGGCGCCTTAGCCAAGCGGTAAGGCACGAGTCTGCAAAACTCTGATGATCGGTCCGACTCCGATAGGCGCCTCCAAAATAAACCGAGAAAAGGTTGAAATATCAATCTTTTTTCGGTTTTTATTTGATTTTATTCTAAAAAATATATTAAATTATTTGTCAATAAAATTATTTTTCAAAAAAAGTATAACCTCATAAAAAATGGAAAAAATATAAAAAATACATATGAGGAGGTACAAATGGAGGCAAGTAACTTAAAAAATATGGTAGTACTAAAAAATCTACCATCAAACATAGTAGATGAAGCAATAATAATACTAAAAAACAGCAAAAAGATAAAAAAATTAGAAAAAGTAGAAAATAACAAAACAACAAATAAAAAAGAAAAACAAACCACACAAAAAGACTATATACTAAAAGAAGCAGAAATGTTAGTAAATAGCTATGTATCTAAAATAGAAAACAAAGAAGATAAAAAATTTGCAGATAATAAAATGCAACAGAAATATAAAAAAATAAAAAAATATTCAATAATTACAACAATAATAGGAGTAATAGAATTTATATTATTATTAACCTTGTAGCAAAAAGCTATCTAAAGTTTTAATACTTAGATAGCTTTTTCTAGTTATCATTAAGAGGAATAAAACACAAAACGAATACATATAGATTAAAAAGAAAATACGAAAGAGGTGTAAAGAAATGGAAAGAACAATGACTGTCGAAGAAAAAATAAGAAGAGCAGAAGAAATATATGCAAGAAGACAAGCTGGTAGCTCAACAAAAACAGCTACAGTTAATATAAATACAAACACAAAAAAAGACTTGAAATTACTCAAAAAAATGATAATACAAATAATAATAAGTCTTTTAATATACTTTACAATATATATAATTCAAAACAACAATTACATATTTTCTCAAGACTTTATAAATAAAGCAAAAGAAATATTATCATATGATATAAATTTTCAAGCTACATATGAAAATCTAAAACAATACATAACAAACTTTAATAATAAAAACCAAGACAACTCAGCAATTGGTGGATCAAACGAAACAATAGAAACAAATGATAAATCAACACAAAACCAAGAACAAACGGAAGAAAATCAACAAGTAGATAATCCAACAGAATCAACAAATGAACATCAAACTTCAAATAATGAACAAGAACTTTCAGAAGAAGAACAACAAATTAATAAAATAAAAGCAACAACAACATTTATAAAACCAATAGAGGGAACAATAAGTTCGAAATATGGTCAAAGAGAACCAACAACAGCAACAGTGCCAAAAAATCATACAGGAGTAGATATTGCAGCAAATATGGGAACAAAAATAAAATCAGCAACAAGCGGAGAAGTAGTATTAGCATCAGAAGAAGGAGATTACGGAAAACATTTAAAAATACAAATAGGAGAAGTTAGTATTATATATGCACACTGCAATAATTTGTATGTAAAACAAGGGGACAAGATAGAACAAGGACAAGAAATAGCTGAAGTCGGTTCAACAGGAAATTCTACCGGACCACACTTACATTTTGAAATAAGATTATCAGAGAAAACTATAGATCCACAAAAAATATTAGACTTATAAAAGGGAGGTTAAGAATGAGATTTAGAATAGACCTCAAAATATTCTTATTTTTAATATTATTTTATCTAACAAAACAAATTGAAATATATGCTATGATTATGGTATTTGCATTAATACATGAATTAGGACATTTATTGGCAGGAATAATATTAAAAATGAAACCAGAAAAACTAGAAATAATGCCATTTGGAGTATCAATAGCATTTAAAATAGAACCAAAAGACTATAATAAAAAAATAAAAAAAGGTAACAAATTAGATATAAAAAAGATTATAGTAGCAAGTGCCGGTCCACTTACAAATTTAATTATAATTATAATAACATATAATCTAAAAATAGATATGATAAAAGCAATAATGGTTATATATACCAATTTTCTAATTATGATATTTAATTTACTTCCAATATATCCATTAGATGGTGGAAGAATATTAAGTGGAATATTACATATAATTGTTGGAAAACAAAAAGCAGATGATGCAATTAACAACATATCTATGATATCAACAATACTAATAACAGCTATAGCAAGTGTATTAATATTGTATTTAAAAAATATTGCAATTTTTTTAATTGTAATGTATCTTTGGTATTTGGTATTAAAAGAGAGTAATAGATATTTAAGAAGAAAAAAATATATAATGAAAATACTTGAAAATAAAACAAATAAATAGTAAACTAATAGTAGCAAATAGAGAGGAGTATGCAAAAGATGAAAAATAAATTAAGACAAGAAAAAGGTATTACAATGATGGCTTTAGTAGTCACAATTATAATATTATTAATATTAACAAGTGTTTTAGTATTCAATACCCAAGACAGTGTATATATAAAAAGATTAAATAATTTATATAGTGATATTGAATTACTAAGGTCAAAAACAGATGAATATTACAATGAGTATGGACAAATTCCAGCCAAGATAAAATATACAAATATAGGTACACTTAAAAATGTATTAAGCACCAAAAATGATACTGGTGATTTTTATGTTATAGATTTAGAAGCTATGGAAGGAATAACATTAAACTATGGTAAAGATTATGAAAATGTAAAAAATCTTCCCAAAAATGAAGAAACAAATGCAAATAATTATACAGACTTATATATAATAAATGAAAATAGCCATAACATATTTTTTGTAAGAGGAATTGAAGTAAAAGAAAAAGATGCAGTAAAAATATATTATACAGATTATACTGAACCAGATGAAACAACTGTAGATTTAAGATATGTAGAAGGCATATTAATCCCAGATGGTTACTACTATATAGGAAAAACAAAAGACAATAGTGGAAATGAAACTATAGTAATTTCAAATAATAAAGAAGAAAATATTAATTTAAACTTAACAAATCAATTTATATGGACAAAGCAAATATCACAAATAACAGAAGTACCATCAAGTGTGTCATTAGAAAATAATCAAGAAGATTACCAATTTATAGCAAGTGTAAATAATTTCAAAGGATATTTTAAAAATACAAAAGGACAAGTTAGATATGTAGTGGTAAATGAAGAACAATGGTCAGAAGCATATACCAAAGACACAGAATACAAAGATAAAAACGGAGATACAGTCACAATTCCAGAAGGATTTAAAATTAGTATGGCAGACACCATGAATACTGTAAAAAAAGGTTTAGTCGTAAAAGATGAAAATGATAATGAGTGGGTATGGATTGAAGTACCAGAAGATGTTTTTACAACAGCTAATAATGATACAGATTATGAGAAAATAAAAAATGATTTAGTAACATATGCTCAAGATTATAGAGGAGGTTCAAGCACACAAGGTTATGAATGGAAAGATGAATATTATGAAGGATGCGGAATAGAAGCCACATCCGAAAAAACAGCAGAACAAGTATGGGATGAAATGTATAAAAAAATGTTATCAAGTATATATAGTAATAATGGATTTTGGATATCTAGATATGAAGCTGGAATTGATGGAAGTGATAGAGATATAAGCTTAGCATTAAAGGAGAATACGACTATATCATCACCTTCAACAAAAGCAGTAAGTAAAAAAGATATGATACCATATAATTTTGTTAACTGCAGTCAAGCACAAAAATTAGCAAGCAAGATGTCTACAAGTTCTAATAAAACTAGTAGTTTATTATTTGGAATACAATGGGATTTAGCATGCAAGTTTTTAGAAGAAAATTCTAACCTTGATCAGATTGATATAAAAACTGATAGTTATAAATGGGGAAATTATGCTAATACGGAATTTAAAATTACAAGTACAAATGCTAAACAATATATATCATCTTGGCAGACAATTGAAAATTTAAAAAAAGAAAAAATGAGCTTACTTTCAACAGGTGCATCTGAGTACACAAGAATATTAAATATATATGACTTTGCGGGAAATGAATGGGAATGGACATTAGCACATGCAACCATAGAAGCACCAAATAGTGATAGGGGAGGAAGTTATAGAAATAATAGTGAAGATTGTCCTGTTTCTCACTTTAGCCATTATAACAAAGGGTGTATAGAAATAGGATTTAGAGTTACTTTTTATTAAAAAAATGTCAAAAGGGACGCCCTTTTTTGACATTTTTTATATTTGTACAAAAAAATATTTACAAATATTGTAAATATAAA
>ERZ773116.1341-NODE-1341-length-23275-cov-10.212403_pt1 | contig 23275 bp, 20 predicted proteins | sample MGYA00580563_ERZ773116 | MGnify/ENA primary metagenome ERZ773116 (study PRJEB29015, sample SAMEA2737864) | human gut metagenome | biome: human gut; feature: human-associated habitat; material: faeces | place: China | collected 2012 ... | reverse complement strand
TTTGCGGGACTTTTTTCGTTTTTTCTATTGACTTTTGTTTGCAGGACTCCGATTACACGATTACTCTTTGCTTATTTTCATCAGCAGTGCCGTAAAGTACTGCGGCAGCGCTGAATCAAATTCCATATATTCGCCCGTTCTTGGGTGGATGAATCCGATCTTTTTGGCGTGCAGGCACTGGCCCTGCACCCCACAGTTCGGCCGCCCCGGAGCATACACCGGATCGCCCACCACCGGGTGGCCCATATAGGCCATATGCACTCTGATCTGGTGCGTACGGCCGGTTTCCAGCCTGCACCGAATATGGCTAAAGCCGGGATATTCCGCCAGCATCTGCACATGGGTAACAGCGTGGCGGCTGTTTTCCTCGGTCACGCACATCTTTTTGCGGTCGGTTTTATGTCGCCCGATGGGGGCATCCACAGTAAACTGCTGCTCCTTAAAATGCCCGTAAACTATAGCTTCATACTCCCGCGTAAAGCTGTGGACCTTTATCTGCTCGGCCAGGTGTCGGTGGGCAGTGTCATTCTTGGCCACAATCAGCAGCCCGCTGGTATCCTTATCGAGGCGGTGCACAATGCCGGGGCGAATTTCCCCATTGATACCGGAAAGGCTGTCTCCGCAGTGGTACAGCAGGGCATTCACCAGCGTGCCGGTATAATTGCCTGCCGCCGGGTGGACCACCATTCCCTTGGGCTTATTCACTACCAGCAGATCATCGTCCTCGTAGACAATCTCCAGCGGGATATTCTCGGCCTGGGTGCCGGTGGGTACCGGATCCGGCAGGGTAATGATGATACTGTCACCCTCCCGCAAGGTGTCCTTTTTCCCTGCCGCAGCGCCGTTTTTCAGGATACTTCCCTTTTCCGCCAAAGTTTGAATTTGACTGCGGGAAAGTTCCGGTGCCAGCAGCGCCAATCCTTTATCCAGCCGGCAGCCCGCCGCTTCGGCGGTCACGGTCAGCTCATGGCGTTCCACTCTTTTTCTCCTTCTTCCCGTCGATAAACAGGATATAGATGACCAAAAGCGCCACGCCAACGGTGATGGCGATATCCGCTACATTAAAGGTCGGGAAACGGTTCCAAAACGCAAAGCGGATAAAATCCACCACATAGCCCTGCGCCACGCGGTCAATAAGATTCCCGACGCCACCGGATACCACCAGTATCAGCGAAAGGAAGGCCATGTTGGCCATTTTTTTGCGCTTGGCCACCATGTAGATGATGATAGCCAGCAGCATAACGGCCGTCGCCGCGATAAGCAGCGTCTGCTTGCCGGAGAGCATTCCCCAGGCAGCGCCGTCATTGCCATTGGGCAAAAAATCAAAATTGAAAAGTCCCGGCAGCGCCGGTACCGTACCGGCCCCCTCCAGGTGGGTGATGGCCCACTGCTTGCTCCACTGGTCCAGCCCCAGCAGCAGAAAACCGATCACAACCGAACTGATCTTGAACATATCAATACCCTCAAAAGTCTGCGACCCGTTTACCACAGGCCGCAGACTGCTTTAGTTTTTATTAAAAGTCGTCGTCCTCATCATCCATCAGGTTAAAGTCGTTGCCGAACTTCAGCCCCGCAAATTTACTGCGGCGCTCAGTTTCTGGCTGCTCCCCGATATCAAAATTGAGGATCTGCTGTTTTTTCTTTTCAAACTCGGCAAAGATGTCCTCACCAGCCGCGGGGATATCCGATTTTTCTTCCACTACGGGGGCAGCAGGTGCTTCCTCCACGGGGGCAGACTGCTCCTCATGCTCGGCTGCCGCTTCTTCGGCCGCTTCCACAGGGGTAGGTTCCACAGCCGGTTCAGCTACCTCCACCGTCTCGGCCACTTCCTCGGCAATGGGCTCTTCCACGGCAGGAGCTTCCTCTGCGGGGGCGCTATCGCTTACGGGGATGCGGGTCACCAGCTCGATGTGTTCCCGGTACAGTTCAATGAGCTTTGCCTTAAAATCGGCGGCAGCGGTCTGTACCCGGATGAGCTCGTCCTTTTCATCCTCCACCTTTTTGCGGGCCTCCTCCACGATATGCGCCGCCTTAACGGAAGCCTCCCGCATGGTGATCTCCGCCTTATTGTTCGCGTTCTTGACGATGCTGTCACCCATCTTCTGCGCGCCCAGCAGCGCCTCCCGCAGGCTGTCCTCATCCTCGCGGTATTTCTGCAGACTTTCGGCCAGTACGCCTATCTTTTCTTCCAAAACCTCATTCTGGTCCTTGAGATCCTTGATGGTATCCAGTACCTTATCGATGTAAGAATCCACTTCCTCGACCTTATAGCCGGAAAGTCCCTTGCTAAACTGCGGATGAGCCAAATTCTCGGTCATTTTCTGTTCCTCCCCCGGTCGTGCCGGTCCAGTGTTACGGTCCCTTGCTTACAGATACAGTCCGCTGTTTTCCAGCTCGTCCAGCAGGCTGTCGCCCATCACGCCTACATTATAGGGGGTGATGATATAAGTAGAATTTGCCACCTTCTTGATCTGTCCGCCGTTGGCATAGGCCACACCGCTTAAGAAATCCACCAGGCGGCGTGCGATTTCCCGGTTGGTCGATTCCAGATTGAGCACCACGGTGCGCTTGGCCAGCAGATGATCCGCGATGCCGGAAGCGTCCTCAAACTTCTCCGGCTTTACCAGCACCACCTGCAGCTGCGTTGTGGTATTGATATTGACGACCTTATTATCCTTGCGGGGCGCCGCGGTCTTTTCGGCCGGCTCGGTTTTGCCGGGGCGGTACTCCGGCTGCATGGAAAAGCCCCCAAACGGATCGTCTTCCATGTCCTCGGGCTGCTCGTTTTCCTCAAAATCGTCCTCGAAATCTTCTTCGCCGATCCCCATAAAGTCCTTGAATTTATTGATGAAACTCATAACGGCCTCCTTGCGCAGAATATTTGATATATAAATCTATTATCCCATTCTTTGTGGTTCCTGTCAATGCGTTACCACAAGAAATTGTGTCCATGTCCGGCAGTTCCCTCACAAATCACTAAGCGGCATCCCATCGTAAAGCTCCGTTTTACTTGCAATAAGCTTATCGAAGATATTGAGCTGCTCTTCGCCGGTATAATTCAGCCGGCTGAGGTAGTAGGTGTCCCCTTCATAAATGATATCCACCGTCTTAAACTTGACACTGTACCCGTTATCGACATAAACGCCTTTTACGCCATCCACAATGCGCAGGTATTCTTTATCGAACCGCACGCCGGTATAATTTTCGGAAGAAAGTCGCACCGTAGCTGCCCGGCGGGATACGGTATCCTCCGTAACGGTATCACCCCGGATGACCAACATCATGGCGCTGCCGTCATCGGAAAGCTCGGTGCGCACCACCGTGCCCTGTGCTGTGCCTCCCCCGGCAAAAGCGAGATTGACCCGGCTGCCCAGCTGGTAGTTTTTGTGTTCCTTGCTGCTGATGGTCAGCGCAAAGTACCACTCCGGCCCGGAAACTACCTTGCCCAGCCCAGCTTCTTCCGTTTCACCGGCAGTCAGCAGCGTTTGCAGGTCATCGCAGCTCATCGCTTCCAGGCGGGCCGGGGTATATTCCCCTTCCCGGCCATCCACCGCACTGCTAAAATACCCCTCCAGTGTGCTGTATACCGCTTCCCCGCTGGCACTCCCAGATGTCTGGGCCTCCAGCTCAGCAATGCGGGCTTCCAGCGCCTCTGTTTTCCCGGTAATGCCGCTGCCCAGGTTGATCTCCTCCTGCAGGTTCAGCGCCAGGGTATCCATCCCGCTGTAATGCTCCAGTGCCACCGCTTCCGCCAGCTTTTGCAGGTCGATATCCGTATTCCGGGTCAAGTCGCTTACGGTAGGGGTATTGCTGCTTTGCAGCTGGGCCAGTACCCGCTGCAGCATGGTCAGCTCCTCCTGGGCCTCTGCCCGGCGCTCCGCCAAGTCGGCACTCAGGGCATCGCTGTACCGATAGGCCAGCACGCTGCCCACCCGCACCTTTTCGCCATCACGCACTGCATAGCGCAGGTTGCTGCCCGCGGCCTGGTCCAGGCTTTTTTCCTCCCGAAAAAACACCCCCTGAGCGGTAGTGCTGTGGTACACCGTATAGCGGTATACATTCTCGGTAGTATAGCCGCTGAAAAAGTGCCGGTAGGCATGGTAGCCCGCAAACACCAGCAAAAATGCCGCCATAATAAGGGTCAGCAGCTTGCCCATTCCGCTTTTCATGCCATTCCCTCCTTTTCCAGTATCTCCATTGCCTTATCCAGCGGCGTTTCCCCCGCGGCCAGTGTGTCCGGCTCGATCCAGCGCATCCGCTGATCCGTCCCAAACCAGGTCAGCTGACGCTTAGCGTAGCGGCGGGTACTTTGCTTCAGCTTTTCCAGCGCTTCCTCCTGGGTTTCTTTGCCGTCCAGCCAGCTATACAGCTCCTTACAGCCGATGGCCTGCGCGGCGGTAGCGGTCAGGCCCTGTTTCCGGGCAGCTTTTACCTCCTCAGTCAGCCCCATCTCCACCATTTTATCCACCCGCCGGTTAATGCGTCCATACAGCGTTTCCCGGTCGTGATAGCGCAGCCCCAGCTCAATGACATGATAGGGACATGGCTCCCGCAGGCTTTCGGCTTCGTGTTCCCGGATGGACTTTCCGCTGACCGTCATCACCTCAATGGCCCGAATGACCCGGCCCACATTATTGGGGTGGATACGCTTGGCCGTTTCGGGGTCCATTGCTTCCAGCCGCCGCCACAGGGCATCATTGCCCTCCCGCTCCGCCAGCTGCCGCAGCCGCTCCCGCAGCGCTTCATCGCCGGTGATTGCCTCGCTGTACTGCACATTGTCCACAATGGCCTTGATGTAAAGCCCCGTGCCGCCGCACAGCACCGGCACCTTGCCCCGGCTTAGAATATCATTGATCTCCTTGCGGGCCAACTCCGCGTAATCCGCCACCGAAAAAGCCCGATCCATCGGCAAAAAGCCGATAAGGTGGTGAGGCACCGCCGCCAGCTCCTCCGGGGTGGGCTTTGCCGTGGCAATGTCCACTCCCCGGTAGATCTGCATACTATCAGCGGAAACGATCTCTCCATCCACCGCTTTCGCGATTTGGATGGCCAGCGCTGTTTTGCCGGAGGCCGTGGGCCCCGCCACTACGATCAGCGTATTCGGTTTCAGCCGCACGGCACTCCCCTCCTTCTACGCAAAATGGATCAAACGATCCTCCCGAACATTCTTTCCAACTCCCGCCGGGTAATGACAATGGCCACCGGCCGCCCATGCGGACAGTTGCGCACTGTGGGGTCCTCCCGCAGCAGCCGCAGCAGCTCCTGCTGCTCCCGCTCCATCGATGGAATATTCCCCTTGATGGCCGCCTTGCATGCCACCGAGTGATACAGCTCATCATAGATGGCTTCCTCATCCATGCCGCCGCGATGCAGCAGCCGCTCACACAGCTCGGTCAGCAGGTCCTCCGCCGGGATATCCTCCAGGATGGTCGGGACTTCCCGCACCCGCAGGCACCCCTCACCAAAGTCCTCCGCAGCAAAGCCTGCCCGCTCAAAGCAATCCAGGTCCTTTATGGCGGCATCGTACAGCTCCCGCGGCATATGGATGGTCAAAGGCACCAACAGCACCTGGCGTTCCACAGCGCCGCTTTGGTGCTGGCGCTTCAGCCGGTTGAAGAGGATCCTCTCATGGGCCGCATGCTTATCAATAAGCAGCATTTCATTGTCCCGCTCCGCCATGATATATGTCGCAAAGACCTCTCCGATCAGTCGGTAATCCGGTTCCGGTTCCGGTTCCTGCGCCTGTTCAGGTTCCTCTCGTTGTGCCGTCGGTTCCAGGGGCTCAGTCACCACCGGCTTACCGCCATACATAGGCAGAGTCACCGGCTCATGGCGCTCGGCTTTCGCTTCCTCCACCGGTAGATCAACTACCACAGGCCTGCCGCCTATGGCCGACAGTGCTACTGCCTCATTGCTCTTATCTGTAATAGTTACCGCCTGGTTTTCCGCCTTTTTATGCGGTTCATCATCTGTAACGCCAATTTCCTCTACAGATGTTTTTGGCTTTACCGGCTCCCATTTTCTCGGCTCTGCCGGGGACTGCTCTCCCATGCCGTAGCTTGTCCCCTTGGGCGGCAGGCTGTTGCCATACCGGCTGCTGCCCCCGCTGGAAAGCATCGAAACCCTGCCGAAGGTCTTTTTCTCCGGCAGGCTTTCGGCCATTTGGCGGTACTGTTCCACAGTCATGCGGGTCTGGGTTCCCTCGGTGGGGCGGTTACGCAGCTCAAAATCGCTAAAGCGCTTGCCGCCCACATCCCGCACCGCCACCGTCCTGTTCATCCGGGCCAGGGCGCCGCGGCAGGCGTTCACCACCGCATCAAAGACCGACCGCTCATCGCTGAGCTTCACTTCCAGCTTGGCCGGGTGGACATTCACATCCACCTGGGCGGGATCTACCATCAGGTTGATAATACACCCCGGGAACTTGCCCACCATGATATGATTGCGGTAGCTTTCCTCCACCGCCGCCATGATGGTAACACTTTTCACATAGCGATTGTTGATGAAAAAGTGCTCCATGCTGCGGGAGGGCCGGCAGCATTCCGGCCTTGCCAGGTAGCCGCTGACCCGGATGGACCCGTTCTCACACTCCACCGGGATGAGACCCCGGCCAAATTCATTGCCATACACCGCAAAAATGGCCGCCAGCAGGTCGCCGCTGCCAGGGGTGGCCAGCTTTACTTCCCGATCCCGGATAAGCTTAAACGCAATTTCCGGGTGAGAAAGCGCCAGCCGATCCATCAGCGTTGCCACCGCTGTTCCCTCGGTGCTGTCCTTCTTCAGAAATTTCATCCTGGCCGGCACATTGTAGAAGAGATTTTTTGCCGTGATGGTGGTTCCCACCGGGCAGCCCGCCTCCGCCAGCTCTCCGGCACACTCCCCGGCCAGCGTGTACCGCGTCCCGATCTCCTCGGTCGCCGCGCGGGTCAGTATCTCCGTTTCGCTCACCGCGCAGATGGAGGCCAGCGCCTCCCCGCGGAAGCCCAGCGTCCCGATGCGGTCAAGATCCTCCGGGCGCAGCACCTTGCTGGTGGCATGCCGCAGGAATGCCTTTGGCACATCCTCCCGCTCAATGCCGCAGCCGTTATCGGTCACACGGATGAGCCGTACCCCGCCGTGTCCGATCTCCACCGTGATGGCAGTCGCCCCGGCATCGATTGAATTTTCCACCAGCTCTTTCACCACCGAGGCGGGACGCTCTATCACTTCACCCGCCGCGATCAGCTCCGCGGTTTCCCGGTCCAGTATATTGATTTTCGGCACAGGCTCATCTCCTTTCACTGTACTTGCCATGGTGTCTTTGGTTTATATTGCCGCTTACAGCAGCTTTTTCAGCTCATAGATGAGGTTCAGCGCCTCGATGGGCGTTAGGGTATTGGGATCGGCACCGCGCAGCCGTTTCTTTATGGCTTCCGCCTTTTCATCAATGAAATACAACTGCTCGCTTTCCTCTTTGGGCTTGGCGCGGGTTTTTACCTTTGCCTCGCTCACGGTCTGCCCCTCCTCCAGAGAAGACAACACCTCGTAGGCTCTGTCGATGACCCACCGGGGGATACCCGCCAGCTTGGAAACCTCGATACCGTAGCTTTCATCCACCCCGCCGGGGATGATGCGCCGCAGGAACACGATATCCTCACCGCGTTTTTTCACCGCCACATTGTAGTTTTTCACACAGGGAATAAGCTCCTCCAGCTCGGTCAGCTCGTGGTAGTGGGTGGCAAAGAGTGTCTTGGCCCCCAGCTTTTTGCGGTCGGCAATGTATTCGATCACCGCCCGGGCAATGCTCATACCATCATAGGTAGAGGTCCCCCGCCCGATCTCATCGAGAATGAGCAGACTCTTTTCGGTGGCTTCCTTCAGGATATTCGCCACCTCGCTCATTTCCACCATGAAGGTGGATTGTCCGGTGGTCAGGTCGTCGCTGGCGCCCACACGGGTATATATCCCGTCCACAATGCCGATTTTGGCGCTTGCCGCCGGAACAAACGACCCGATCTGCGCCATCAGCACGATAAGCGCCACCTGCCGCATATAGGTGGATTTACCCGCCATATTGGGGCCGGTCAGCACCGCTATCTGGTTTTCCCGGTTATTGAGCTTGGTATCATTCGGCACAAAGGGCACGCCGTCCAGCAGCTGCTCCACCACAGGGTGCCGCCCCTCGCTGATTTCAATTTCATCCGAGAGATCCACCGTGGGGCAGCAGTAGTTGTTATTCAGCGCCACAGTAGCAAGGCTGCACAGCATGTCCAGCCCGGCTACGGCCGCCGCCGTCTGCTGGATGCGCGGCAGTTCCGCCGCTACGGCGGCCCTCACCTGCTCGTACAGCTCGGAAGCCCGGTCTATGGCTTCCTGCTGGGCGTGCAGCACCCGTTCCTCCAGCTCCTTTATCTCCTCGGTAATGTACCGCTCGGCATTGGTCAGGGTCTGCTTGCGGATATAATGCGCCGGCACCTGATCCTTGAAGGAATTGGAAACCTCGATGTAATAGCCGAACACCCGGTTATACCCGATGCGCAGCGTCCGGATGCCGGTGGCATCCTTTTCCCGTTCCTCTATCTCCGCCAGGATGCCCCGGATATCCTTAGAAAGATGCCGGGCCTCATCCAGCTGCTTATCGTACCCCTCGCGGATGACACCGCCTTCTTTCAGCGGAATATCGCTGTCCGGATCGATAGCCGAGCCAATGAGTCGGGCCACATCCTCCAGCGGGTCGATGTTCTGCTCGATCTCCCGCAGCAGGGCGCACTGTACACCGCCTAAAAGCTCCTTAATGGCCGGCAGGCGGGCTGTGGTGGCCCCCAGGGCGATCATATCCTTCACAGGAGGATTGCCGTACACCACCCGGGTCATCAGCCGTTCCAGGTCATACACGCCATCCAGGGCCGCCGCCAGCTCACTGATGAGAATACTGTTCCGGGTCAGCTCGGTCACGGCATTCAGCCGCCGGTTAATGGCATTGACCGATAAAAGCGGCTGCTCGATAGAGCTTCTCAGCAGTCGCCGTCCCATCGAGGTCTTGGTCTTATCCAGCACCCAGAAAAGCGTTCCCCGCTTTTCCCGGCTGCGCATCGTTTCGGTCAGCTCCAGGTTGCGGCGGGCCGCCACATCCAGCCGCATATATTCCTGCGGCAGATAGCTTTTTGCCTCCAGCAGGCGCTCCAGCCCGGTGAACTGTGTCACCTTCAAGTAGGCCATCAGCCCGCCCAGGGCCCGCACCGCCAGCGGGGTGCCCGCCAGTCGGGTCACGGTATCCGCGCCAAACTGCTCCGTTACCAGCTTTTTGGCTGTTTCCTCGGTATAGGCATCACGGTCTCCCGCCTGGGCCGCACAGCACAGCCGGTCCTTGAGAAAGCCCACCACTGAACGCAGCTGCGGCAGCTCCTCGGCGTAGATGACCTCATGCGGCGCGTACTTGCCCAGCTCGTTGATGGCCGCCATTTCCCCGGAGACCTCGGTCACCAGCACGCTGCCGGTGGAAATATCGGCAAAGGCCAGGCCGCAGCGCTCCCCTGCCGGGCACAGGCTGCAGATATAGTTATTGCTGCCCTCCTCCAGCATGTTGGCTTCCATCAGGGTGCCGGGGGTCACCACCCGTACAATATCCCGCTTGACCATCCCCTTGGCCAGCGCCGGGTTTTCCATCTGCTCGCAGATGGCAACCTTGTAGCCCTTTTTCACCAGCCGCGCAATATAGTTTTCCACACTGTGATAGGGCACCCCGCACATGGGCGCACGGTCGGGAAGGCCGCAGTCCCGCCCGGTCAGCGTCAATTCCAGCTCCCGGGAGGCGGTCACGGCATCATCAAAGAACATCTCGTAGAAATCACCGAGACGGAACATGAGGATCTGGTCCCGATGCTCATCCTTCATGGAAAGATACTGCTGCATCATGGGGGATAATTTACTGCGGTCCTGCGGTATCAGCGACATTTCGGCACCCTCTTTTTTGTCATTTCGTCAGGTCTTAGTTGGCGTCAGTGGCAGCCGCCGCAGGCAGAGCAATCTCCGCCGCAGGACTGTTCCTCGATCTCGTAGGGGTTATCGCCATTGGCGCTGCCCTGGATGATCTGCATGATGAATCGCACCGTATTGTCCAGTTCGTCCTTGGTGGTGGAATAGGCGATCATTAGGGGATCGCTCACAATCGCCTCGTACAGGTTCTTCACCTCTCCGTTCAGCTCCGCTATTTTTTCGTTGTCCTTTTCCTCGGCGATGATGGCCCGGTTGAGATCCAGCTTTTTCAGGTTGAACTGCCCCAGCTTATCCTGCAGCTTTTCGCTTTTATCGGCAGCAGTTTTGGCCACGATAAAGGCAGTAAACTCATCGGTATCCTGGATGGCAACACCCAGCTCTCTTGCTTTCTCTACCAGCTCGTTGTAAGTCATCGTTTTATCCTCCGTTTGGCTTAAATTTATATTTTCAGTTTTAACTTGACTTAGTTTTGTTTCGGGGCTTAAATGCGCTCTCCACGCAGCGCCCAGTTCATGGCGGCGGTGATGCGCACCTGCAGGAACTCCCCGATCATTTCGGGCGGGGCGGCCACCTCCACAATGGTATTATCCTCCGCCCGGCAGCTAAGTGTTCCGGGCGCCTTGCCCTCGTCCTCCGCCAGCACCCGCAGCGTTTTACCCACATAGTTTTTCAGCAGTTCGCTGCCGATGGCCCCCTGGGTATCCAGCAGCTCCCTGAACCACCGGCTTTTTTCCTCGGCCGGAATGGGATCGGGCAGCTTTTCGGCGGCGGTGCCTCTGCGCCGGGAGTAGATGAAAGTAAACAGCGCGCTGTATTTTGTCCGTCGTACCAGCTCCAGCGTTTTCTCAAAGTCTTCCCTTGTTTCTCCGGGGAAGCCCACAATAATATCGCTGGTGATGGAAAGCCCCGGCATTTTTTCCCTGGCATAGCGCAGCAATTCCTCGTAATGCCGCAGATCGTAGTGGCGGTTCATCGCCATTAGGATGCGGTCGCTGCCGCTCTGTACCGGCAGGTGCAGGTGTTTACACACCTTATCACACTCCGCCATGGCGTCCAGCAGTTCATGGGTGCAGTCCTTGGGGTGGCTGGTCATAAAGCGGATGCGGAAATCTCCCGGTATGTCATTCACCATCCGCAGCAGCCGTGCAAAGCTGCACGGCTCATCCAACCCCTTGCCGTAAGAATTTACATTCTGCCCCAACAGGGTGATATCCCGGCAGCCGTTCTCCACCAGATTTTTTACCTCGCGCGCGACATCCGCGGGCAGGCGGCTGCGCTCGCGCCCGCGCACGAAGGGCACAATGCAGTAGGAACAAAAATTATCGCAGCCGTACATCACCGGCACAAAGGCCTTGAACCGGCTGTCGTGCAGCACCGGCATCTCCTCGTACAGGGTGGTATCGGTGCCGCCCTCCCCTGCATCCCGGCGGATGCTGCGCCGCCCTTCGATAAGGACACGGTACAAAAGCTCCGGCAGCCGGCCGGCGGCATTGCTGCCCATTACAAGATCCACATAGGGATAACTCATTTTCAGCTTTTCGCTTACCTGCTGCTGTTCGGTCATGCAGCCCGCCAGGGCAATCACCATGTCCGGCTTTTGCTTTTTGAGACCCTTAAGCGCCCCCACATTGCCAAAGACACGCTGCTCTGCATTTTCCCGCACGGCACATGTATTATACAGGATGAGATCCGCCTGACGGATCTCATCGGTAAAGCCATAGCCCAGCTGGGCCAGCACCCCCTTAAAGCGCTCGCCATCGTAGACGCTCTGCTGGCAGCCAAAGGAATGCACATGGGCCAGCGGCGGGGTCTCATACTTTTCGCTGAGGTATTTTTTTATGGCATCGGCCCACCCCTGCTGCTCGCGGAGCGTCCGGTAATTCTGTATGGTTTTTTCGGTTTGGCTCAAAGGCCCGCCACCCTCTCTTTTTACAATTTTCCACCTTATATTGTATCATGAATCCTCCCGCACCGCAACACCTGCCGCAAGAAATCCTTTCCCCACCCCACAAAAAAGCACGCCCCGTAAGGCGTGCCTGTTGTAATTTAGCCCAATGGGAAAAGCTCCTGCAGGGTATCCGCTGTCATCTGCCGCGCGGCGGCGCTCTGTACGCCCTTGGGGGTGGTCAGCGCGCTGCACAGCAGGAAGGTCATCCGATCCGCATCGGCTTTGGCCTTTTCCGGGTCACTCCCGCGGAATTCCAGCCGTTCTGCCAAGATATCCCGCATCTCCTCCTGCTTGCCAAGCAGCAGCTCATTCACCGCCGGCATGGCCAGAGCCATGGCCTGCAGCATGATGTAAAACCGGTTCTGCTCGTTATCGCCCAGCAGCTCCTCCAGCATCTTTTCTCTCTCCGCGGCATCCTTGATGCGCAGCAGGTCGCTCAGGTGGTTCTGCAGCTCCAGCAGCACCATTTCCGCCGTCACCAGCAGAATATCATCCTTGCTCTCAAAATAGTGATGCAGCATTCCGGCGGCCATACCTGCCTCCTGCGCAATGTCCTTCACCGAGGTCATCTCATACGATCCGTTGCGGATGACACAGCTTTGCAGCGCCCGGCATATTTCCACACGGCGTTGCTCCGCCAGTGATGGTCTCCCCATGCGCTTTTCCTCCTTTGGGTATTTCTTTCGGCTCCCGTATTGACAAAACCCACCCATTTGTTGCTTAATGGAGGTAGAAAACCACCACACAGGCCGCTCTATCGGAGCCAACTCTTGTAATTATAGCACAGGAGGAAGAAAAATGAAAGTCCTTTTCATCGCGATTGGCATAATAATCATCATTGCCGCCATTATTGCGCTGCGGGTATTCTTTGGGCTTGGCCACCCCGGCAATGCCGCCCCCTATGCCCTGCGCCGCCAGCTGCCCAGGGATAACAGCCCCCTGCGGGGAAAGACCATCCTTTGCCTGGGCTCCTCCATTTCCTCCGGGTTCTCCTCCGGCGGGGTCTCCTTCCTGGACTATCTCGCCCGCATTGATGGCTGCCGCATCATTCAGGAGACTGTTTCCGCCACCACCCTGGCGGACCGGGGATACTTTTCCTACCTTAAGCGGCTGCGCCGCCGCATGGCCCGCATGCCGCAGGCGCCCGATTGCTTCCTGTGTCAGCTTTCCACCAATGACGCCACCTTCCGCAGTGTGCCGGGCCGGGTCAGCCGCTGCTTCCGGGCGGAGGACTTTGATGTTTCCACCACTGTCGGCGGCATGGAGGCTGTGCTGGCCATGGTGCGGGAAAAATTGGACTGCCCCATCGTCTTTTACACCGCCGCCCGGTACGATAACCCCCGCTACCACAAGCTGGTGAACCTGCTGGTGGATCTGCAGGAAAAATGGGACTTTGCCCTGCTGGACCTGTGGCATGATAACGCCTTTAATGCCCTTTCCCCGGAGGAACGGGCGCTCTACATGAACGATGCCATCCACCCCACCCGGGCCGGCTATCTGCTGTGGTGGCTGCCCCGGTTCCAAAAGATTCTGACGGAGGTGCTGGCAAAAGAATGATCTCCAAAAGCGGGTGCTGCGGCATCCGCTTTTTGTTGGCATTTTGCACCGGCCGTTTTGGTCGCTTTCGCACAAAATTGCATCTTTTTCTCCCGCAAATTTCCTCATTGATTTTTGCAAAACGAACTTGTGTTCGCGTTCTCTTTGTGGTACAATAGAAGGTGGAAAAGAAGCGACAAGGAGGGCGTATGAGCAAAGACCGATTTGAACTGGTATCCCCTTTCCAGCCCACCGGCGACCAGCCGGAGGCCATAGATGCCCTGGTAAAAAGCATAGAAGCCGGCAACCGGATGCAGACGCTGAAGGGCGTGACCGGCAGCGGCAAAACCTTCACCATGGCCAATATCATCCAGCGCATCAACCGGCCCACGCTGGTGCTGGCCCACAATAAAACGCTGGCGGCGCAGCTGTGCAGCGAATTCAAGGAGTTCTTCCCGAAGAATGCGGTGGAATACTTTGTGAGCTACTACGACTACTACCAGCCGGAAGCCTACATCGCCTCCACCGATACCTACATTGAGAAGGACAGCGCCATCAATGAGGAGATAGAAAAGCTGCGCCATTCCGCCACCTCCTCCCTTTCGGAGCGCCGGGATGTCATCATCGTTTCCTCCATCTCCTGCATCTACACCCTGGGCGATCCCATCGATTACCGCAACATGGTCATCTCTCTGCGGCAGGGCATGACAAAAGACCGGGACGAGCTGATCCGCAAGCTGGTGGAGATCCAGTACGAGCGCAACGATATCAATTTCGTCCGTAATAAATTCCGTGTGCGCGGGGATGTGGTGGAAATCTTCCCGGCCTATTCCAGCGAGACTGCCATCCGGGTGGAGTTTTTCGGTGATGAGGTCGACCGCATCTGCGAGATCAATACCGTGACCGGCGAAGTGAAAAATGTGGTGAGCCATGTGGCCATCTACCCGGCCTCCCACTACATCGTCCCCAGGGAGCGGCTCATGGCCGGGATCGAGGAGATCCGGCGGGAATGTGATGAACGGGTGGAATATTTCCGGGCCAACAATAAGCTCATCGAGGCGCAGCGCATTGCCGAGCGCACCAACTACGATATCGAGATGCTGCAGGAGATCGGCTTCTGCAAGGGCATCGAGAATTACTCCCGCGTGCTGAGCGGGCGCGCCCCCGGCAGCATGCCCTACACCCTGCTGGATTACTTCCCTAAGGATTTCGTCATCTTCATTGATGAGAGCCATGTGACGCTGCCGCAGGCCCGGGGCATGTACGGCGGCGACCGCAGCCGCAAGGAAGCACTCATCGAGTATGGGTTCCGGCTGCCCTCGGCGCTGGATAACCGCCCGCTGAAATTCGATGAATTTATGGGCAAACTCAAACAGATCGTCTGCGTGAGTGCCACGCCCGGCGACCTGGAAAAGAGCGAAAGCGCTCTCATTGCCGAGCAGGTCATCCGTCCCACCGGACTGCTGGACCCCGAAATTGATGTGCGGCCGGTAGAGGGACAGATTGACGACCTCATTGGGGAGATCAACGCTCGGACGGCCAAGGGGCAGCGAGTGCTGGTCACTACCCTGACCAAAAAAATGGCGGAGGACCTGACCGCCTATCTTGAAAAAACCGGCATCAAGGTGCGGTACATGCACCACGATGTGGATACCATCGAGCGAATGGAGATCATCCGCGACCTGCGAAAAGGCGAATTTGATGTGCTGGTGGGCATTAACCTGCTGCGCGAGGGATTGGATATCCCCGAGGTTTCGCTGGTGGCGATCCTGGACGCCGATAAAGAGGGCTTCCTGCGCAGCGAGACCTCGCTGGTGCAGACCATCGGCCGGGCGGCCCGCAATGCGGAAGGCAAGGTCATTATGTACGCCGATGAAGTGACCGACAGCATGCAGAAGGCCATCCAGGAAACCTACCGCCGGCGGGAGATCCAGCAGAGATACAATACCGAACACGGCATCACCCCGCAGACCATCCGGAAAGAGATCCGGGATGTGCTGGAGATCAGCGTGACGGACAAGAAGAACGGCAAGGGCGGCAAGAAGATGAGCCGCAAGGAGACCGAAGCGGCCATCGCCAAGCTGACCGCCGAAATGCGGGAAGCGGCAAGGCTGCTGGAATTTGAGCACGCCGCCTACCTGCGGGATAAGATAGCCAAGCTGAAAGAGACCCTGTAACAGAAGTAAGCTTTACTGCCGCAAAACGCTGATATCATCAGGCCTTTGCGGCAAGGAGGAACCAATGGCATTAGATAAAATCGTGATCCGCGGCGCGCGGCAGAACAACCTGAAAAATATCGACCTGGAGATCCCCAGAGATAAGCTGATTGTCTTTACTGGGCTTTCCGGCAGCGGCAAGACCTCTCTCGCCTTTGATACCATCTACGCAGACGGCCAAAGACGCTATGTGGAGAGTCTTTCCTCCTACGCCAGGATGTTCCTGGGGCAGGCCGAAAAGCCCGATGTGGACGAAATTTCGGGGCTCTCCCCCGCTATTTCCATCGATCAGAAAACCACCAGCAAAAACCCTCGTTCCACCGTGGGCACCGTCACCGAAATCTACGACTACCTGCGTCTTTTATATGCCAGAGTCGGTATCCCCCACTGTCCCATCTGCGGGCGGGAGATCACCCAGCAGACAGTGGACCAGATGGTGGATAAGGTACTGGCACTGCCGGAGGGGACCCGTATTCAGGTAATGGCTCCCATTGTGCGGCAGCGCAAAGGAACCTATCAAAAGGAACTGGACGCAGCGCGCCGCAGCGGTTATGTAAGAGCCCGGGTTGATGGCAGCATGTATGAGCTGACCGAAGAAATCAAGCTGGAAAAGAACTATAAGCATACCATCGAGATCGTGGTGGACCGCCTTTCGGTCAAACCGGAGATCCGCTCCCGGCTGGCGGATTCGATAGAGACCTGCTGCGCCATGACTGGCGGGCTAGCCCTGGTGGATGTCATTGGCGGCGAGGAGATGCTCTTTAGCCAGAACTATGCCTGCCCCGACCATGATATCTCCATCGAGGAGCTTTCGCCCAATATGTTCTCCTTCAATAACCCCGCCGGGAGCTGCCCCACCTGTACCGGCCTTGGTGTGTTCCAGAAGGTAGACCCGGCACTGGTGGTGCGCTACCCCGACCGTTCCATCCGGGACGGCGCCTTTAAGGTGACGGGCTGGAGCTGCGACCCCGGCTCCATTGGGGAGATGTACTTTACCGGACTGAATAAGCACTTTGGCGTACCGCTAGATGTACCGGTAAAGGATATGCCAAAGGACAAGCTGGACCTGGTGCTCTTTGGCACTAAGGGCGAAAAATTTGAGATGGTGCGGCAATCGGCGGGCTTTAAGGGCAAGTTCGTCAATGACTTTGAGGGCATTGTGAATAACCTGGAGCGGCGCTTTAAGGAGACCAGCAGCGAATGGATGCGGTATGATATCGCTACCTTCATGTCCTCTGTCCCCTGCCCCGACTGCCACGGTGACCGCCTGCGGCCCGAGATACTGGCGGTGACGGTGGGCGGCATCAATATCAGCGATTTCTGCAAGATGAGCGTGCGGGAAGCACTGAAATTCATGGACGAGCTGCAGCTGACCGATATGCAGCAGAAGATCGCCGGACAGATCATCAAGGAGATCAAGAGCCGGCTTTCGTTCCTGAGCAATGTGGGGCTCAACTACCTGACCCTGGCCCGCAGCGCCAGCACCCTTTCCGGCGGTGAGAGCCAGCGCATCCGGCTGGCGACCCAAATCGGTTCCAGCCTGATGGGGGTGCTGTATATCCTGGATGAGCCCTCCATTGGGCTGCACCAGCGGGATAATGCAAGGCTTATCGAGGCGCTGAAGAACCTGCGCGACCTGGGCAATACCGTCATAGTGGTGGAGCACGATGAAGAGACGATGGAGGCCGCTGATTACATTGTGGATATCGGCCCGGGCGCGGGCATCCACGGCGGCCATGTGGTATACAGCGGCCCGGCAAACGAGATCAAGTATTGCAAGGAATCCATCACCGGGCAGTACCTTTCCGGGGCGAAGAAGATCCCGCTGCCGGAGTCACGCAGACCCGGCAACGGCGGCTATTTGGAGATTGTGGGCGCTGCCGAAAATAACCTCAAGAACATCAATGTCGAATTCCCGCTGGGATGCTTTGTAGCAGTGACTGGTGTTTCCGGCTCCGGTAAAAGCTCGCTGGTCAATGAAATTTTGAATAAGGCGCTGAGCAAGGAGCTGATGGGGGCCCATGTGCGGCCCGGCAAATATAAGACGCTGCATGGGCTGGAGCTGGTGGATAAGGTCATTGATATCGACCAAAGCCCCATAGGGCGGACGCCCCGCAGCAACCCTGCCACCTACACTGGCGTGTTCAATGATATCCGGGAGGTCTTTGCCGCCACCAATGAGGCCAAGATGCGCGGGTATAAGATCGGGCGGTTCTCCTTTAATGTGAAGGGCGGCCGGTGCGAGGCGTGCGAGGGCGCCGGTATTCTGGAGATCCCGATGCACTTTTTGCCGGATGTGTATGTCCCCTGCGAGGTGTGCAAGGGCAAGCGCTATAACCGGGAGACGCTGGAGGTCAAATATAAGGGCAAGAGCATCTATGATGTACTGGAGATGAGCGTGGAAGAGGGCTTGACCTTCTTTGAGAACCTGCCAAAAATAAAGCGCAAGCTGCAAACCCTGTACGATGTGGGGCTGGGGTATATCAAGATCGGACAGCCGGCGACGACCCTTTCCGGCGGCGAGGCACAGCGCGTGAAGCTGGCGACAGAGCTTTCCCGCCGGAGCACCGGCAAGACAGTATATATCCTGGATGAGCCCACCACCGGCCTGCACACCGATGATGTGAAAAAGCTCATTGAGATACTGCAGAAATTTGCGGACGCAGGTAATACCGTTATTGTGATAGAGCACAATCTGGATGTCATCAAGACGGCGGATTATATCATCGACCTGGGCCCGGAGGGCGGCGACGGCGGCGGAATGATCGTCTGCTGCGGCACTCCGGAGGAGGTAGCGGACTGCAAGGCTTCCTTTACCGGGCAGTACCTTGGAAAGCTGCTGAAGAAGAAATAAGGTGCAAAAAGAACCGGCTGGGGAGCAAAACGCTCTGAAGCCGGTTCTTGGTTTATGGGGAATATTTAGGGCGGGCGCGGCGGAGCGGACGAGGGCTGCCCGCAAGGGCCAGCCCGAGGGGAAGCGGAGGCGTGCCCGCCCGTTCAATCGGCTGGAAAGCCGGGATCAAGGTCATCCTCCGGGCTGCGGAAGGCGAAAGTCTGCCGGGCCGCCGAGCTGAAGAAACCCGACTGAGCCATCGAGACATAATCGCTGCCGGCGATGATGAAGTGGTCGATGAGATCGACCGAAATGGCGCGCAGAGCATCCCGCAGGGATAGGGTGGCGGCGATATCCTCCCGGGAGGGGATGGCCAGCCCGCGCGGATGATTATGGGCCAGCAGGATGCTGGGGGCATGGTGCCGCAGGGCTACCTCAGCGATTTTACGGCCAGGCAGCTGCACGGCATTGGGGGCACCTGTGGAGATGCGGTCGGTGCTGATCTCCCGGAGGTTATTATCCAGGCAGACGAGATAGAGTGTTTCCTCCGGCAGGCCATTACAGGCGGCCACCAGCTTTTTTCCATAATAGCGCATTAGGTCCTCCCGCTGGGCATCATTGGGCAGAGGAGTGATGGCTTCGGCATAGTAACGGCGGGCGATATCCGCGACGAGGTGGAGATGAACGGCGGCATTCATGCCGATGCCCTCCACCTGGGCCAGCTGCTCCGGGGCGGCATTGAGGACACCGACAAGGGAGCCGAACTGCTCGATGAGACGGTGTGCCAGGACATTGGTATCCCGCCGGGGCACCGAATAAAACAGCAGGAGCTCCAGCACATTGTGGGGCGGGAAGCCATCCAGACCCTCCGAGAGGTAACGCTCCCGCAGGCGGTCCCGGTGACCGGAATGTTCATTGGCCATGCGCTCCCCTCCCCTTTCGACAAAATTCTGCTCCTATCTTACCATTCCCGCCGAAAAAAGTAAAGAGCGGTGGGGCTTGACGGTGAGCTGAAATCCGGGTATGCTTATATTGAATTTTGAAAAAAGAACAGACGGCGGGCGGCCAAAAAAATGAGAAGACGGCAAGGAAGGCCCGCAGGCAGGCTGGCGCCCGATGGAATCGGGCTGGCGCCTGTCAAGGGGCTGACGCAGCCGGGGCTCATTTTTGCGAGCCGCCGGGCGTAAAAGAAGGAATCATAAATGAAAGAATTTACGATAGGACAGAATGACGCCGGACAGCGGCTGGATAAATTCCTGGGCAAAGCCGTACCGCTGCTGCCCTCCTCTATGATGTATAGGGGGATCCGCACCAAACGGATCAAGGTGAATGGCAAGCGGGCAGAAATAAGCACCAGACTGGCCGTGGGTGATGTGGTAAGCCTGTACCTCAATGATGAGTTTTTTGAGGAAAAGCGGGCAGATGAGGCCTTTCTGCGGGCTGGGGACGCGCTTTCTGTCATCTATGAGGATGAGAATATCCTTATCGCTGATAAGCCCGCCGGGCTGGTGGTACATGAGGATGAAAGCGGCACCGCGGATACATTGATCGGACGGGTGCAGAAATACCTGTACCAAAGGGGCGAATATGACCCGGCACAGGAAAACAGCTTTGCGCCGGCACTGTGCAATCGCATCGACCGCAACACCTGCGGGCTGGTACTGTGCGCCAAGAATGCCATAGCGCTGCAGGCAATGAATGAGATCATCAAGGAGCGGCAGGTGGAAAAGACCTATCGCTGCGTAACTGTGGGAGTCCCCAATCCCGACCATGCTACCTGCAAAGCCTTTCTGCGGCGGGATACCAAGACGAAAACAGTGACAGTATTTGATAAACCTCAGCCGGATGCCAAGACCATCCTAACGGAATACCGGGTGCTGCGACAGAAAAACGGAATGGCCCTGCTGGAGGTAACACTGCACACCGGCCGCACCCATCAAATACGAGCACATATGACCCACATGGGCTGGCCGCTGCTGGGGGATACCAAGTACTGCACACCGGAAAGTCTGAAGAAAAACCGGGCATTAAAATTGCAGCAGCAGGTGCTGTGTGCCTGGCGGCTGCGCTTTACCGGCATTCTGGAGGGCTCCCCCCTATTTTACCTAAACGGACAGGAATTTACCGCCAAGAAGTTGCCGGACGACTGGGTGAAGTAGTAGTAAAAGCTCTCCCGAGGAAAATTTTTCCCGGGAGAGCTTTAATTTCTGCAATGGTTATTCGATTTCCAGGTCGCCGCTGGTGGAGGAGACGCTGATTTTGCAATCCGCCGGGCCAAAGCCGTAGAAATGATCCTGCTTTTGATAGGCGCGCTGGGTGATAAAAGCACCGCTGGCGGTATCAAAGCGGACGGTGCCACCCTGTGCCGGGAGAGTTAGGTCGGTTTCTCCACTGATGGTATTCAGCGCCGCTTCCCGGCAGGAGATAAATTCAAAATCCAGGTCGCCGCTAACGGTATCGGCCGTGAGCTGATCCACAGTGAGCTGTTCCCAATCGAAATTGCCGGAAACGCTGTTCAAGGATACGGTCTTTACATTGGCGGTATCCACCTCGATATTGCCGCTGACGGTATCAAACTCGGCATCCTCCCCTACCAGGCTATCGATGGAGATATCCCCGCTGACCGTGGCAATGTGGAGCTGCGGCGTGGTAAGTGCGGCCGCTTGGATCGGTGCGCTGACATTTTCGATCGTCAGTTCGATACCGCTGGGGATCTCGATGGTGAGCTGCTTCCATTCGGACTGCATCTCACCGCGGTAATCCGAGGCGCAGTAATGGATGGTAAGGATGCCATCCCGCAGCAGAGAATGAAGCTGGGCCTCCTGCGAACGGTTATCCGCTGAATCACTGACAGAAAGCTCAGCAGAATTCTTTTCGATAAGATCGATGCTGCCCGCGACCCAATAAACACGGACGGCACGAATGTCCTCCGCCTGATAAGTGAAGCGGCCCGCGGTGTAATCGGCAGCGTTATCGTAAGTGGAGTAGTGGAACGAGTCATTGGTGGTAATGCCGGCGCTGGGATTGATGTGAATAGTGCAGCCGGCACAGAGCGCCAGCAGCAACGCCAGAATAAGAAGCGCAGAAAGGGATTTGACCTTCATAAAATGTTCCTCCTAAAATAATTATTGAGATAGAAAAGTGCCATCTCGCAAAGAGATGGCACTTAAGCTTGTATTGGCACTGACCTATTTTCCCGGGCCGCTTCCAGCCAAGTATTTTCGGCACGAATGAGCTTAACTTCTGTGTTCGGGATGGGAACAGGTGGAACCTCATCGTCATAAGCACCAATTATTGTGTCGGCATTTACCTATCTTCCCGGGCCGCTTCCAGCCAAGTATTTTCGGCGCCAATGAGCTTAACTTCTGTGTTCGGGATGGGAACAGGTGGAACCTCATCGCAATCAACACCGACTATGGTGACCCGTGCGGGAATCGAACCCGCGTTACCGGCGTGAGAGGCCGGTGTCTTAGCCGCTTGACCAACGGGCCATAGTACTGTCCCGAAGGTCAGCTTTATTATTATACCGAAAGCACACTGCATTGTCAACACATTTTTTATAAAAGCGACTGTATTTTCCCTTTTGGACATCTATCTTTTCTCGCTGCTCCAGCACAAACGGTTCAATATGTTCCCAGATAAAATCGACCCGATCATATATGCCAGGCTTAAAGGAATGCGCAGCAGCTATGACGATACGCGGCAGTACATTGGCATAAATCACATTGCCGCTATTGCCAATAGCCGCGGAAATCCTCTTTTCCGAGTCGATGATCCACCACAAATAGCCATACATCATCCCTCGGAATCGATTGTTCTCCATCTCTCTTGGCGTTGTCATCGGCTGCGTTCACCACAAGAACAGCCGGGATAAAAGCAAAGCCTGCCCCAAGAGGCCAGTAAGGAAAGACTTCGTAGAGCGGCTCGTGATCGATACGACCCTCGATGTGGCACTGCACAAAGAAAACATCCAGTCGATTACCGCAGACCTTTGTGCATGGCAGCAAAGGCAGAAAGATATCGCGATCCTGGACGGGTTAAAATTGTGCAGGGGAGAGTGCGAGAAAGCGATCAGTAATCTTTGTTGCCGCACTCGAAGCAGGCGCTGCATCACCCACCATTGCGGCAATGGTAAGAGATAGAGAGGAAGAATTGGAGAGCATCAAGTACGCCATTGCAAAGCAGGAGCTGGTGCAGGAAAAGTTCGACGAAAAGAAAATCACATACCTCCACTCAAAGGTTCCCGAAGGTGACCGGGCGGATATAAATTATATGCAGCGCATAGTGAATACCTTCATCAACTCTGTATTTGTCTACGATGATCGGGTTGTTATTTGCTACAACTTTGATGGAGACGGCAGCAAGATCACCGTTAATGATGTAGACAAGGCCATGCAGGAAGCCGAAGATAGAGAAAATCGCCAGATAACACAAGAAGCCCCCGGGCAGGGGGGCTCCTGTGTTGAATCTGACGATTCCAAGTGTTCGCCTTATGGCGGTTTGGTGCACCATCAGGGACTCGAACCCGGGGCCCGCTGATTAAGAGTCAGCTGCTCTACCAACTGAGCTAATGGTGCATATGAAGTTATAAACACACCCTGAAAATTGAACAACGAAACTGTGGAACAAAGATCTGCTTGCTTGGTCAAGCCCTCGACCGATTAGTACACGCTAGCTTAACATGTCACCATGCTTACACATTGTGCCTATCTACCTTGTAGTCTTCAAGGGGTCTTACCTGATTGACTCAGTGGGATATCTTATCTT
>ERZ773116.1333-NODE-1333-length-23371-cov-11.482373_pt1 | contig 23371 bp, 5 predicted proteins | sample MGYA00580563_ERZ773116 | MGnify/ENA primary metagenome ERZ773116 (study PRJEB29015, sample SAMEA2737864) | human gut metagenome | biome: human gut; feature: human-associated habitat; material: faeces | place: China | collected 2012 ... | reverse complement strand
TCAATTATACAAAAATACACAAATGCAAGATACTTTTGGTGTAATTATGCTAGCACTAGTAAATAATGAACCTAAAATACTTACGTTAAGACAATGCTTAGACCATTACATTGCTCATAGAGAACAAGTAATAACTCGTAGAACTAAATTTGAACTAGATAAAGCACTAGCTAGAGCACACATATTAGAAGGTTTAAAAATTGCATTAGATAACATTGATGAAGTAATTAATATTATTAGATCTTCATATGATGATGCAAAAGAAAGATTAATGAAAAGATTTGGTCTTTCAGATATTCAAGCACAAGCTATCCTTGATATGAGATTAAAAACATTATCAGGTTTACAACGTGAAAAAATTGAAGAAGAATATAATGAATTAATGAAATTAATTGCACATTTAAGAGAAATATTAGCTAATGAACAATTAGTATTAGATATAATTAAAGAAGAGCTACTAGAAATTAAGCAAAAATATGGTGATGAAAGAAAAACAAAAATTGTTGCTGCAGAAGGCGAAATAAATGTTGAAGATTTAATTAAAGAAGAGCAAACTGTAGTAGCCCTAACACATTTCGGATATATTAAAAGAATGCCAATAGATACATACAGAAGCCAAAAAAGAGGTGGTAAAGGTATTACTGGTATTTCTACAAGAGAAGAAGATTTTGTAAAACAAATATTTACTGCATCAACACATGATACAATTTTATTCTTTAGTAATAAAGGAAAATTGTATAGATTAAGAGGATATGAAATTCCAGAAGCAGGTAGAACTGCTAAGGGAACAGCAATTGTAAACTTATTAAGATTAGACAATGGAGAAAAAATTTCAGCTGTTATACCTATTACTAATTTTGAAGATGGAAAATATTTATTAATGGCAACAAAGAATGGATTAATAAAGAAAACAGCTTTAAAAGATTTTGATTCTATAAGAAAAACAGGATTATTATCAATAACATTAAAAGATGATGACGAATTAATTGATGTAAGATTAACTGATGGTGAAGATAATGTTGTATTAGTAACAAGTAAAGGTTTGAGTATAACATTTGATGAAAAAGATGTTAGACCAGTTGGTAGATCAGCACAAGGCGTTATTGGAATAAGATTAGATGATAAAGATTTTGTAATTGGAATGGAATCAATAATTGCTTCTAAAGATGCAACATTACTTGCGATTACAGAGCATGGCTTTGGAAAAAGAACAGAGCTATCTGAATATAGAGTACAAAACAGAGGTGGAAGAGGAGTTATAACATATAAAGTTACTCCAAAGACTGGAAATATAGTTGGAATTAGAATCGCAAATGGTGATGAAGATGTAATGATGATTACTGACAAAGGTACAATAATCAGATTAAAAGTTGAGGAAATAAGCATACTAGGAAGAGCAACACAAGGTGTTACATTAATGAGAACAAACGATGGCGGAAAAGTTGTAAGTATAGAATTAATTCAACAAGAGGAAATAAATAAATAAGTTAAAATAATATAATAAAAAACAACATCTGTTAATAAATTGCAAATGTTGTTTTTTATATATAAAGTTAATTAAAGTAAAAAAATAAATATGATATAAAAATATCATATTTATTTTTTTACTTTCATAAATCGAATATCATCACCAAAAAATCTACAGATATTATAATTCCCTATTAATCTTGAAACAATTCGTTCATCATAATTTTTAAATAGATTTTGAATATTTAAATTAGTAGAAATAATAGTCTTTGTTACTTTATTATTTGAATTTAATAAACGTGTATTTAGTACAGTAAATAATTCTGTGAATTTCATGTTATTCATACATTCGGTTCCTAAATCATCAATTATTAATAAATCAACATCTAATAGATTATTGTATATAGAATTATCAGTCTTTCCAAATCTATAATCAATAATTGTATCTAACATTACTGGTGCTGTTTGGTATAAAACATTTTTCCCTTTTTTTAGCAATTCATTTGCAATACACCCAGATAAAAATGTTTTACCTAAGCCAGTATTCCCTGTAAATAATAGATTTTTCTCATTCGAGTCATCAAAATTTTTTATAAATTTTTGAGAAATTTTCTTTATTATTTCAATATTTTCTCTAGGAGAAATATCAGAATTATATTTAACTTTATCCACATCCGTAGAGTAAACTGTGGATAAGAAGTTCTCAAATTTGTGATTTTCAAGGTTAGAAATATTAGATTTATTATATTCAATATTATACAATTGTTGTTTTAAACATTGACACATTTGTGTTTTATAATTTTCTGTTATATATCCAGTATCGTTGCATAAGCTACAATCATACTTAGGCAATAAATAATTTTCATCATTAGTTATTGATAATAAAAGTTCCTTTTTTTCTTTTTTTAAAGCTTCAATTTGTTTTCTTAAATTATCTAAATATTCAAAATTACTTGAACTTATTAAATTTTTTGAGGCTGAAATTGATAATGTACTTAATTGATCGTCAATTTCAGAAAATCTAGGATTTTTAGTATATAAATCTTCTTTTCTTTTTTCTGCTTCAGCTAATTTTTTAGTTCTTTTATTTTCATACATAATTAATAATGATTTGAGTAGTGTAGTATTCATAATTAAAACCTCGTTTCATTAAATTTAATTATCTAGTTTTGTATTATTAGCATAAAAATTATTTAAATCATTATAATTTCTTTGATCATAGTTAGAATAACCTGTATTTTTTTCTAATGTTTTTATATTCTTATTTTTTTCTTTCATTTGTAATAAAAAGTTTTGGACATCATTTGTTGTTTTAAAGTTTCTGTCATGCCAATCTGTTAATAATTTATCTAAATAATCGAAATTTGGATTAGCTTTTGATGTAGTTTTCTTTAATGCAAGTTCTATTACATCTAAGTTATATCCGTAGTCGATATTCCATTTTTCAATGTACCCTTCTTCATATTGTGATAGATGTCTTGTAAGACCCAATTTTTTTGAAATTGTTTTTTGGAGAGTATTAAGTTTTTCTTGTTTTTGATAATATTTATCTAAATCATTGTATGTTTTTATATCATTTTTAAACCATGCTTCTGCAACGGTTTGAATATAGTTTCTATGTAAAGCTGATCTATTAAAACAATATTGAAATAATGCAATCATAACTTCCTCATCAAATGAATATTTTTTGAACCATAAATCAATGTCACTATACCAAGATGGTGACATAATTCCTTGAAAAAATTGATTATTTATGCTATCAATTGCTTTAGCTCTATGTTTGTTTTGTGAAATTTTTTCAAGCTCTTCTGGAGAAGAGGTAACCTTAGGGTTATAAAGCTTGTGCAATTCTATTTCTTGAATATTGTTAAGAATATATCCAGTATTTTTTCTAGTTATTAAAGTTTGTTCTTCTAAATATTTTATGCTATCTTGAATTGTTTTTAAAGGTAGCTCTAATTTTTTTGATAGATCGTTTAATCGTATATCTTTATTATATTTTGCCAAAAAAGTCATATATAAATATACTTTTAAAGCATCACCAGAAATTTGAGATAAATATTCTGTGAAAAAGATATCTGGTAAATTTGTACTTGAAAATAATAAAGATAAATCACTTTGCTCTAATTTCATAAAAAGCCCCCCTAAATACTTGTCAAATTATATCATTAAAAAAAACATTTTACAATAAAATGTCGGAAGATAAATAAGAAAAAATACAAAATATAATACGGATAATTAAAGAATATGTAAAAAGCATATTAAATAATACAAAAAAGAAATAAAAAAAACATATAAATGTAATATTTTATGTGATTATTAAATCCGTAAATACTTAAAGAAAACTGGAAAAAAACAGACATTGAAAATCTATTTAATATATATTATATAATTTATAAGTTTAATATAAGACGAAAGGAGTTATTTGTTGATATGAAAACAATCGCAAAGAAAACAATTATAATATTTTTAATAATCAATTTAATATTATCGAATTTGAATGTTGGCATTTTTGGCTTATTGGCGGCAGATGTCGATGCAATATTTTCATATGTTGACATTAATTTTGTTGATCCAACAACTGAAGAAGAAATAACTAAAGTTGATATTGGACAAAATACAAAAATGAATATTTCTTTTGGTGTAGCTGGTGATGTTGTAACAGAGAAAACATCAATAAGAATAAATTTAGATAATAGTAATTTCTATTTTTCAAGTTTTACGCCAAATGGAGATACTGATAATGCAACATATGGTGTAACAAGTGTTGATTCAAATGGAAATAAAAAGACATTAACTGCAGTATTACATATAAATGCAGACGGAACGAGATATATAACAATTGATGACTTATCTCAAGGTGACACAGTTAATATGCGTTTGGAAGGGTATTTTAAAGATGATACTGCACCAAATGAAAAATTAACAGTAACAGTAAATAATGAGGAAAAGGCAAGTTTAAGTGCAAGCAATGTTACAAATAGAATTACTATTAGCAATGCAAAAACTGCATCTAAAGATAAAATAACATATCATAGTGGAAATAAAGAAGAATTGGCTGAAAATTTCCCAATTTCATATGGAATTAGTGCGAAAGTTAATATTCCAGAAAATTGGAAAAAAACAGAGCAAATCGAAAATTTAACAATTGAAGATACATTAACATTTCCAAGTAGTATGTATATTTTAAATTCAAATAATGTTAATTTAGCAGATTATATTGGTTTAGGTGAAAATTCAGTACTTAGTATATCTGATTTCACACCAGTATTATCTGATGATGGAACAAAAATAACCGGTATTAAATTAAATAAAAAATTAACAGATAATGATATAGAATCATATTTAACAAATGGTGAAAAAATAGATTTAAAATATAATGAGAATTTAATAATTGAAGGCGAAGGAACAATTTCAAATACACTTAAAACATCATATAAAACAACAAATTTTGCAGATAGTACAAGCCCTGTTACTAAAAATACAACAATAGATGAAATAAATGGTGCAAAATTTGAAAACACAAGTAAAAAATTAGCTAATGGTGGATTAACTTCAAGTACAATGAGTGGTGGACCAGGATGGTATAATGGATTTTTAATTGAAGGTGATGAAGTAACTTATCAAATATCAACTAAAAATACAGGAGATGAAGCTGGAAATGTAAAATTAACAGATATTATTCCTGATGGAACAGAACTTATTGAAGCTAAATCTGATAATACAACAAATATTAGTTTAGATGAAACTGTTAATATTGATGGTAATGATAAAAAAGCTGTTATATGGAATTTTGAAAATGTTCCATCTGGAGAAACAGTAACTGCAACTATTAAATTAAAGATAACAAAAAATGCTGATTTTACTTTAATTAATAATTTATATAAAGATGAAGATTATACTAAAATTGAAACTACCGGACCAGAGCTACCTGTAAATAAAAAACGTCCTGATTTAGAAATAACAAAAGAGGCAAAATCAAGTAGTGGAGAATTTTCAAATCCTGGTGATACAGTAACATATACAATTGTAGTTACAAATAAGGGTCAGGAATCAATTACAACTTCAGTAACAGATACACTACCAGATTCACTAGAAGAAATTACAACAGATGTAGATGGTACTGTTATTGAAAATGGAACAATAACTTGGAATGATGTAACTTTGAATGTTGGTGAATCTAAAACATATACGATAACAGGAAAAGTAAAAGAAGGAACAACAGGAAAAGTTACTAATACAGCAATTGTTGATAAAGATGGAGAATATGAAAAAACAGCAACAGCAACAACAGAAGTTTTTGATGAGACAACAGTTTTAAATAATACTAATATTTCAAAAATTGCAAGTAAAACAACAGTTGATACTGGTGATGAAATTAATTATAAAGTACAATTAAAAAATAGTGGAAAAAAATATAATATAGCAGATATAACTGGTGGAAAAATAGTTACAACAGATACTATTCCAGATGGAATAAGCTATTCTGGTGGAGCATACTATTTAATTCCAAATGATGATACACATCATACAGAAGGAATATCATATGATGAAACAACTAGGACTATAACATGGGAGTTAGATAATTCAATTTATAATGAATTTGAAGCAAATGCAGAGGTGAATTTATATATCCCATGTACTGTAACTCAAGAAGCATCTGAGGATGAAAGTATTGTTATATCAAATAAAGCTATAAGTACAACAATAAATAAAGAAAGTAATGAAGCTAATGTTACAATTTTACAAAGTACTGGATTGGAAATAGAAAAGTATGTTGATAAAGTATATAACACAGATAATAAATTAATATATGAAAATAAAACACAAAGCAATAAAGATAATGTAAATATTGATTTTGAAGAAAATTATCCTGTGCAATATAAAGTTAAAATATCAAATTCAAGTAAAGATGATATTACTTTAGATTCAACAAATGGAAGATTTACTGATACAATAGAACAATTACAAACTATTACAACAGATGGTACAATATTAATTTCTGTTTATGATCCAGAAGGAAATAAAGTAAAAGATGATTTTACTACATATGCATATGATGGAAAAAGCTTTTCAATTGATTTAACTGGAACAACAATAAAAGCAAGAAGTTACATTGTATTAGAATATAAATTAAAAGGATATAGTGATGGAGTATCAAAAGCAAAAAATACAATTTCAAATGGAACTATAGAAAGTTCAGCACAAGATTTAGTAAATAAACCAGCAATGTCAAAGAGTGTAGCTATAGTAGATAAGAAAAGTGATTGGTCTGATATTGGAGGAACATGGGATTCAAGCAATTTATTGTACAATCTTGATTTTAAAAATGAAATGAAGTGTTCAGCTACAGCTTTAGAAAATAAATATTTAGTATATAAAATTCATTGTGAGCCAGGCGATAATGTTTTAGATACATATACAGTAACAGATACAATATCTGACAATTTAAATTTTGTAACAGGAATAACTACAAGAGGTGAATTAAGAAGTAGTGGTCCTGTAATAGGAATTTATTTAGACAATGTTTATACTGGATTTAAATATTATGGTATGATTAACTATAACGGAAATACACAAGTAACTGTTGATGGAAAAAATTTAACTGTTAATTTTACATTGGTTGATAATGCTAAGAGCGTAAAATTTGATGTATATTATTTAGTTGAAGTTGATCAAACAAAATTAAATGATATGATTTCAAAAATGGACGCAGGTATGGATGTTGATGCAATAGATTTAATTAATAATGCAAATGTTAAATCTAACAATACTAATTCGGATGGACAACCTTTAGTGGATTTAACTGACACTACAAAAGTAACAGTAAATGATGGTGTATTATATCCTGGAATAGAAAAAGATTATGTAGGATCTTTTGCACCAGGAGAAACAAAAGTTGATTCAGAAGGAAATGTACAAATAACAACAGGAAGTGCAAATGCGGGTTCAAGTTTAGTTTGGCAGGTAACAGTAAATAATGCAGATAAAGATGCTGCTAAAAAAATGAGAAACTATACTGTAAATGATATATTACCAGAGATATATAAATTTGATGCAAATTATTTAAATGATTCTTATACAGGTGCAAAATATTATCCATCAATAGTAATTTATAAAAAGGATGGAACTGTAAAGAAAAGTTGGAGTGGCAAAGATTTTATATTACCATCAGGATATGAAGATAGTAATGAACTAACATGGAATTTTAATGGTGAAGATTATTACTTAGATCCAGGTGAAAAAATGGTAATAAAATTTGCAACAGCTGTTAAAGATGTTGGATCTTATGGAGCATTTTTAAATACAGCAAAATTAACTACAAGTTCAAAATTCGACAGAGAAAATATAGAGCAAGGTGTGAAAACATCAGATAAAACGATAGAAAATACAGCATTTGCAAATATTTATTCACATATGACAACATCATATAAAGAAATAGAATATGATCCATCTTTATATAATGCAGATTATAAACAACCTGAAAAAGATACTGGAATAAGTAAAAAAGATAATAATGGAAATTTAAAAAATTATGTTCAAGGACATCAAGGTGAAGTTGTTAAATATACATTAAATGTTAAAAACGAATCACTTGTTAACATGAAGGACCTAGCAATTATTGATAGATTACCATATGTGGGTGATATTGGTGTTATAGCAGATTATCCAAGAGATTCAAGTTTTGATGTAAAATGGGATAGTTTTATAAAGGCAGAAATATATGATTCAAACGGAAGTTTTTCTAGAGCAATAGATAACAATAAAGTAAAAATAACTTTTTCAGATGAGAAAAATTCTACATTTGAATATGGATGTAAAGATTGGTATGGACAAAATGATGTTGCGACATGGACAAATTCGGCAAATGATCAAACAGTAAATGTTAGATTTATGATTGATTATAACAAAGAAGACAATCAAACTTTCTTACAACCAGGAGAAACAATAAAATTAACATTTTATGGAAGAGTACCTAAGTATGTTGAAAAAACTGGTGAATCCAATATTGCTTGGAATAATTTTGCATACGGATATAAAGCATATAATGCTAAAACAGATAAAGAATTATCAGACTTAAGTATAGCAGAGCCAGCAAAAGTTGGTGTATGGGTTGAAAAAGAAGAAACAGTAAATCCAGGTATTATAAAAATAAATAAAACATATAAAGCTGACACAGGAAGTACAACAGCATACTTTGTATTATATAAATACAATGATGATTATGATGCATTTGATCCTAATTCGATTGAATATGAAAAATATAGTGATGTAATATCAATTGATTTGGATGCTAATACAACTAAATCATATACTTTTGAAAATTTACCAAGTGGAACAAAATATAAGATATATGAAACTGATAAATATGGAAATATATTAGAAGCAAACAACAATGATTGGTATACAATAGAAGGCCAAGGAGTAGAAATAACTCTTGAAGGTGGAGAAACAAAAGAAGTAGATGTAACTGATACAGCATTAGAAGAATATAAAGGTTTAGTTGAAATAACTAAAGAAGTAGTAAAATATACAGGTGAGGAAGTTGTAGGTGGAACATATTTATTTGTAATAAAAGATGATGCAGGAAATTATGTCTATGAAAAAGATGGAGAAATATTAAAAGCAAGTAGCTTTTCATCTGATGTATTAATTCATATTTATGGTGGAATGACAAGAACTATTGATAAATTAGATATTGGAAAATATAAAGTTTATGAAGTTGATGAAAATGGAAATAATATAAATTATGATAATGAAATTGGATATTCAGTATCATTTAGTCCAAGTAATGAATTTGAAATAACAAGATCTAATGGAAATCAAAGATTAACTGCTACTAATCAACTAAAAAGGGAGCCAGTAAGTGTTGAAATAACAGGAAACAAAAAATTAACAAATAAAACATTAGTGGCTGATCAATTTAGTTTTGAATTAACACAAACTGATAAAGATAAAAATGAAATTACAGATAACAATGAAAATCAAATAAAATTATATGCAAAAAATAATACAAATGGAGACTTTAAATTTGATTTAAATTATGATAGTGAAGGCGAATATTATTATACTTTAAAAGAAGTAACTGGCGAAGATGCAAAATATAAATATGATGAAACTATATATTTTATAAAAGTAACAGTTACAGAAGAAAATAAAGTATTAGTTGCTAAAACCGAGATATTAGAAGGCGGATCAGACATTGTATTTAATAATGAATTTATAGTTGAAAAAACATCAATTTCTGTTGAAAAAATATGGAACGATAACAATGACCAAGATGGAAAACGTCCAACACAAATTAAATTACAATTAAAAGCAAACAATGAATCAAAAGGAGAGCCAATAATATTAACTGCTGGTGATGATGGTATATGGCAAGCAGATGAATTAAAATATACATGGACAGACTTACCAAAATATGAAAACGAAAAAGAAATTAATTATACTGTAGAAGAGCTTGATGTTGAAAATGGATATAATGTTACATACAATACAGAAACAGCAGGAAAAGTACTTATAACAAATACACACACACCTGAAAAGACAGAATACAGTGTGGAAAAAATTTGGTCAGATAATAATAATCAAGATGGAAAACGTCCAACAAGTATACAAATACAATTAAAAGCTGGTGATAGTAATATTGGTGATCCAATAACATTAACTGTTGGTGAAAATGGTATATGGGATGCAGATGACTTGAAATACACATGGACAAATTTACCTAAATATGAAGATGGAGTAGAAATAAAATATTCAGCAATTGAAGTAACAGTTCTAAGTGGATATAATGCTACATACAATACGGAAACAACAGGAAAGACAATAATAACAAATAGTTATACACCAGAGCAAACAGAGTATAGTATAGAAAAAGTATGGAATGATAGTGAAAATCAAGATGGAAAAAGACCAACAACTATAAAGTTACAATTAAAAGCAAATGGTGTTGTTATAAAAACAGCGGAATTATCAGCTGGTGATAATGGTATATGGGAAGAAAGTGAACTAAAATATACATGGAATAATTTACCCAAATTTGCAGATGGCGTTGAAATTGTATATTCAGTTGAAGAAATTGAAATGAATGATGATTATTCAGTTAATTATAATAATAGTACTGCTGGAAAGACAATAATTACAAATACACATCAAGTAGAAACAACTTCTTATAGTATTGAAAAAGAATGGGCTGATAATAATAATCAGGATGGAATAAGACCAAGTAGTATTAAAATACAATTAAAAGCAGATGATGAAAATTATGGAGATGCTGTTATATTAAATGCAAATGAAGGAAATTTATGGGATGCATTAAATAGTAAATATACATGGAGTAATTTACCAAAATATAAAAATGGAAAAGAAATAAAATATTCTGTAGAAGAAATTAATGTAACTGACGGCTATGAGGCTACATATGTTGAAAATACAGGTAAAAATAGTACAAAGGTTATAAATACACATGTACCAAGCGTTACAAAGAGATTAGTAGAAAAAATATGGAATGATGGAAACAATCAGGACGGAAAACGTCCAGAAAGTATTCAAGTACAGTTAAAAGCTGACGGAATAGCAAGTGGAAATGAAGTTTCATTAAATGAATCAAACAACTGGAAATATACATGGGAGAATTTACCAGAAAAACAAAATGGTACTGTAATAAACTATACAGTAGAAGAAGTTTCAACAATAGATGGATATAATGTTTCATATAATTCAATTACAAAAGATGGTGTGATAACAACTGAAATAACAAATACATATACTCCAGAAATTACTTCAAGAGCTGTAGAAAAAATATGGAATGATGAAAATAATAGAGATGCAAAACGTCCAACAAGCATACAAGTACAATTAAAAGCAAATGGAGAAAACTGTGGTGATTCTATAACATTAAATGATGATAATGAATGGAAATATACATGGAATGATTTAGCTAAAAATAAAGATGGTAAAGAAATTGTTTATACAATTGATGAAATAACTCAAATACAAGGATATGAAACTACATATTCTGAAAATACAAAAAATAATATAAAAACATTTGTTATAACAAACTCATATAGTCCTGAAACAACAGCTAGAGCAGTAGAAAAAGTATGGAATGATAATAATAATCAAGATGGACTTCGTCCAGATAGCATTCAAGTAAAATTAAAAGCAAATGGTACCGTTGTTGAAAATGTAGCTCTAAATGAATCAAATAACTGGAAACATACATGGAATGGATTACCTAAAAATGAAAATGGTAATGAAATAAACTATGAAATAGAAGAAATTTCTACAGTAAGTGGATATACAACAACATATGATAATCAAAATAATAATGGTATAGTAACAAGTGTGATAACAAATACACATACACCAGAAAAAGTTGCAAGAGCAGTTGAAAAAATATGGAGTGATAATAGCAATCAAGATGGAAAACGTCCAACAAGTATACAAGTACAATTAAAAGCAAATGGAGAAAATTGTGGCGATTCTGTAACATTAAATGATGATAACAGTTGGAGTTATACATGGAATGATTTGAATAAATTTGAAAATGGTAAAGAAATAGAATATACAATTGATGAAATTTCAAATATAGATGGATATACAACAACATATAATTCAATTAATAAAGATGGAGTAAATACAATTCAAATTACAAATGAACATACTCCTGAAAGAATAAAATTGGCAGTAGAAAAAGAATGGGATGATAATAATAACCAAGACAATAAGAGAGTTACAGAAATACAAGTACAATTAAAAGTTAATGGAAATAACTATGGAACTCCAATTACATTAAGTAGTGGAAATGATTGGAAATATGTATGGTCTGATCTTACAAAATATATTAATGGAGTTGAACAAATATACACTGTAGAGGAAGTAACTGTTATAGATGGTTATAATGCAACATACGAAACTTCAGAAAAAGATGGTGTAAAAACATTTACAATTGTAAATACACATAAAACAGAAGAAACATCATATAGTGTAGAAAAAGTATGGAATGATAATAATAATCAAGATAAAAAACGTCCAGAAAGTATAGAAGTACAATTAAAAGCAAATGGAAATAATAAAGGTGAAAAAGTAATATTAAATACAGCAAATGAATGGAAAAACACATGGAATAATTTACCAAAATATGAAAATGGAACAGAAGTAAAATACACAGTAGAGGAAGTAAGTATTCCAGAGGGCTATACATTATCATATAATACAGAGACAGCAGGAAAAACAATAATAACAAACAGTTATACACCAGAGGAAACATCATATAGAGTAGAAAAAGTATGGAATGATAATAATAATCAAGATGGAAAACGTCCAGAAAATGTTAAGGTACAATTAAAAGTAAATGGAAATAATGAAGGTGAAGCTGTAACTTTAGATAAAAGTAATAATTGGAATTATACATGGAGCAATTTGCCTAAGTATAATAACGGTGTAGAACTAGTATATTCTGTAGAAGAAGTAAGTGTACCAGAAGGATATATAGTAGCATATGACACTAATACATCAGGAAAAACAACAATAACTAATACACATGAAATTGAAAAAACAGAAAGAGCTGTAGAAAAAGTATGGGATGACAATAATAACCAAGATGGAAAACAACCAGAAAGTATACAAGTTCAACTTAAGGCTGGAGATAATAATGTTGGTGATGAAATCACTTTAAATGCTTCAAACAATTGGAAATATACATGGAAAAATCTTGATAAGTATAGTAATGGTGAAGAAATAAATTATACAATAAAGGAAATATCAAAAATAAATGGATATGATACAAAATATGAAAGTACAGTCAAAGATGAAGTTACAACATATGTAATAACAAATACTCATATTCCAGAAGTTGTTTCAAAATCAGTAGAAAAAGTATGGAATGATAACAATAATCAAGATGGAAAACGTCCAGAAAATATTCAAGTACAATTAAAAGCAAATGGAAACAACAAAGGTGATACAATAACATTAAATGCTGATAATGAATGGAAATATACATGGAGTGGTCTTGAAAAATATAGTGATGGAAAAGAAGTTACATATACAATTGAAGAAATAAATGTACCAGAAGGATATACAGTATCATACAATACAGAAACAGAAGAAAAAACAATAATAACAAATACACATGAAGTAGAAAAAACATCATATAGTGTAGAAAAAATATGGAATGATAATAATAATCAAGATGGAAAACGTTCAGAAAGTATACAAGTACAATTAAAAGCTAACGGAAATAACGAAGGAGCAATAATAACATTAAATGTAGATAATGAATGGAAATATACATGGAACGATTTACCAAAATATGAAAATGGAAAAGAAATAACATATTCTGTAGAGGAAATAGTACCAGAAGGATATACAGCATCATATAATACAGAAACAGAAGGAAAAACAATAATAACAAATACACATACATCAGAAGAAACAACATATAGTGTAGAAAAAGTATGGAGTGATAACGAAAATCAAGATGGAAAACGTCCAGAAGATATTAAGATACAATTAAAAGCAAATGGAAATAACAAAGGTGATCTTGTAGCTTTAAATACAGAAAATAGTTGGAAATATACATGGAATAATTTACAAAAATATGAAAACGGAAAAGAAATAACATATACAGTAGAAGAGCAAGTACCAGAAGGATATACAGTATCATATGATACAACAACAACAGGAAAAACAATAATAACAAACATACATACAATAGAAGAGACAACATATAGTGTAGAAAAAGTATGGCATGATAATGAAAATCAAGATGGAAAGCGTCCAACAAGTATACAAGTACAATTAAAAGCTGGAGAAAATAATGTTGGTAATGTAGTTGAATTAAACGCAAATAATAATTGGAAATATACATGGAACAATTTACCTGTATACAAAAATGGTGAAAAAATTGTGTATACAGCTGATGAAGTAAGTGTTCCTAGTGAATATACAAAGAAAGTAACAGAAGAAGCAAATAAAACAACAATAACTAATACATATACACCAGGAAAAACTTCTGTATCAGTAGAAAAAATATGGGATGATAATGATAATCAAGATGGAAAACGTCCAGACAGTATACAATTACAATTAAAAGCAAATGGCGTAAATAAAGGAGAAGTAATAACATTAAGCTCTGGAGAGGATAAAATTTGGCAAGCAAATGAGGTAAAATACACATGGATAGATCTACCAGAATACGAAAATGGAGAAAAGATAAAATATACTGTTGAAGAAGTAAATATGTCAAGTGATTATACAGTTGGATACAATACAGATACAGAAAGAACAACTATAATAACAAATACACATACAACAGAAGATACAACATATAGTGTAGAAAAAGTATGGGATGATAGTAATAATCAAGATGGAAAACGTCCAACAAATGTACAAGTACAATTAAAATCAAATGGAAACAACGAAGGAGTAACAATAACATTAAACTCAGAAAATAATTGGAAATATACATGGGAGAATTTACCAAAATATAATAATGGTAAAGAAATAACATATACAGTAGAAGAAATAGTTCCAGAGAGATATACAGCTTCATACAATACAGAAACAGAAGGAAAAACAATAATAACAAATACACATGAAGTAGAAAAAACATCATATAGTGTAGAAAAAGTATGGAATGATAATGAAAATCAAGATGGAAAGCGTCCAACAAGTATACGAGTACAATTAAAAGCTAACGGAAACAATAAAGGTGAAGCAATAACATTAAATGCAGAAAATAATTGGAAAAATACATGGAACGATTTACCAAAATATGAAAATGGAAAAGAAATAACATACACAGTAGAAGAGGTAGTTCCAGAAGGATATACAGCATCATACGATACAGAGACATCAGGAAAAACAACAATAACAAATACACACGAAATAGAGCAAACAACATATAGTGTAGAAAAAGTATGGAATGATAATGAAAATCAAGATGGAAAACGTCCAACAAGTATACAAGTACAATTAAAAGCAAATGGAAACAATAAAGGTGAAGCAATAACATTAAATGAAGAAAATAATTGGAAAAACACATGGACAAACTTACCAAAATATGAAAATGGAAAAGAAATAACATACACAGTAGAAGAAATTGTTCCAGAAGGATATACAGTATCATACAATACAGAAACAACAGGAAAGACTGTAATAACAAATACACACGAAACAGAAAAAACAACATATAGTGTAGAAAAAGTATGGAATGATAATGATAATCAAGATGGAAAACGTCCAACAAGTATACAAGTACAATTAAAAGCTGACGGAAACAATAAAGGTGAAGCAATAACATTAAATGAAGGAAATAATTGGAAAAATACATGGAACGATTTACCAAAATATGAAAATGGAAAAGAAATAACATACACAGTAGAAGAGGTAGTTCCAGAAGGATATACAGCATTATACGATACAGAAACATCAGGAAAAACAACAATAACAAACAGTTACACACCAGGAAAAACATCAATATCTGTAGAAAAAATATGGAATGATAATAATAATCAAGATGGAAAACGTCCAGAAAGTATACAAGTACAATTAAAAGCAAATGGAAACAACGAAGGTGAAACAATAACATTAAATGCAGAAAATAATTGGAAATATACATGGAATAATTTATCAGAATATGAAAATGGAATTAAAGTAACATATACTGTAGAAGAAACTGAAGTGCCAACTGAATATACAGTTACATATAATAATGAAAATTCAGGAAAAATAATAATTACTAATACACATGAAGTAGAAAAAACAACATATAATGTAGAAAAAGTATGGAATGATAGCAATAATCAAGATGGAAAACGCCCAGGAAGTATACAAGTACAATTAAAAGCAAATGGAAACAACATTGGAAATGAAATAACATTAAATGCAGAAAATAATTGGAAAAACACATGCAATGACTTACCTAAATATGAAGATGGAAAACTAATTATTTATACAGTTGAAGAATCATCAAATATTATAGGATATACAGTATCATATAACACAGAAGATTCTAGAAAAACGATAATAACAAATACACATGAAGTAGAAAAAGTAGAACATAGTGTTGAAAAGAAATGGAATGATAACAATAATCAAGATGGAAAACGCCCAGGAAGTATACAAGTACAATTAAAAACAGGAACAGCTAATATAGATGAAGCAAAAACATTAAATTCTGCAAATGATTGGAAATATACATGGACAAATCTTCCAAAATATGAAAATGGAAAAGAAATAAAATATACAGTAGAAGAAGTAGTACCAGAAGGATATACAGCATCATATAATACAGAAACAGAAGGAAAAACAATAATAACAAATACACATACACCAGAAGAAACAACATATAATGTAGAAAAAGTATGGAATGATAACAATAATCAAGATGGAAAACGTCCAACAAGTATACAAGTACAATTAAAAGTAAATGGAAACAATAAAGGTGAAGCAATAACATTAAATGAAGATAATAATTGGAAAAATACATGGAGCAATTTACCAAAATTCGAAAATGGAGGAGAAATAAAATACACAGTAGAAGAGGTAAATGTACCAAAAGATTATACAGAGTCATATAATACTAATACAGAAGAAAAAACAATAATAACAAATACTCATCAAATAGAAGAAACAACATATAGTGTAGAAAAAGTATGGAATGATAATAATAATCAAGATGGAAAACGTCCAACAAGTATACAAGTACAATTAAAAGCAAATGGAAGTAACAAAGGTGAGGTTATAGCATTAAGTTCTAATAATAATTGGAAAAACACATGGACAAACTTACCAAAATATGAAAACGGAAAAGAAATAAAATATACAGTAGAAGAAGTAGTACCAGAAGGATATACAGCATCATACAATACAGAAACAGAAGGAAAAACAATAATAACAAATACATACGAAACAGAAAAAACAACATATAGTGTAGAAAAAGTATGGAATGATAATAATGATCAAGATGGAAAACGCCCAAGTGATGTACAAGTACAACTAAAAGCAAATGGACATAATTTTGGAGATCTTGCAAAACTAAATGCAGAAAATAATTGGAAAAATACATGGACAGACCTTCCAAAATATGAAAATGGAAAAGAAATAACATATTCAGTAAAAGAGGTAGTTCCAGAAGGATATACAGCATCATATAATACAGAAGCAACAGGAAAAACTGTAATAACAAATGCACATGAAATAGAAAAAATAACATATAGTGTAGAAAAAGTATGGAATGATAACAATAATCAAGATGGAAAACGTTTAGATAGTGTTAAAGTACAATTAAAAGCAAATGGAAATAACATAGGTGAAGTAATAATATTAAATGTTAATAATAATTGGAAAAACACATGGACAAACTTACCAAAATATGAAGATGGAAAAGAAATAACATATTCAGTTGAGGAAGTAAGTGTTCCAAATGATTATGAAGTATCATACAATACAAATTCAGAAGGAAAAACTGTAATAACAAATACACACAAACCAGAAAAAATATCATATCGTGTAGAGAAAAAATGGGATGATATGAACAATGAAAATAAAATTCGTCCAAATGAAATTGAAGTTCAACTTAAAGCAAATGGTATAAACAAGGGAAGTACAATTAAATTAAATGCAGAAAATACATGGAAAAATACATGGAATGATTTACCTAAATATGAAAATGGAGTAGAAATAAAATATTCTGTTGAAGAAGTTGGAACAATTAATGGATATACAGTAACATATGATACAAATAATGAAAATAAAACAATAATAACAAATACACATAAAATTGTAGTAAATATTGAGGGAACAAAAACTTGGGTAGATCACAACAATGTTGAAAATTCAAGACCAACATACATAACTGTAAATTTATTAAAAAACGGTGTAAAAGAAGCATCTAAAAATGTAACAGCAGAAAATAATTGGAAGTATTCTTTTGATAATTTACCAAAATATGATGAACAAAATAATGTAATTAATTATACAATAACAGAAGACGAAGTAGATGGATATACAACAGAAATAAATGGTTATAATATTACAAATACACATGTTGCAACAATTGATATAAGTGGAACAAAAACATGGGTAGATTATGATAATAAAGATAATACAAGACCTGATAAAATTGTGGTTAATTTATTACAAGATGGAAAAGTAATTAGAACAAAAGAAGTAAGCAAAAATGATAATTGGAGTTATTCATTTAATAACTTACCAAAATATGATAACAATAATAATGAAATTAAATATTCAATATCAGAAGAAAAAGTTGATAAATATACTACAGAAGTTGTTGGATACAATATAATAAATACATATAAGGCAACAACAAAAATAGATGTTACAAAAACATGGATAGATCATAATAATGCAGATAATACAAGACCAGATAAAATTACAATTATATTATTAAAAGATGGTATAAAAATTAAAGAACAAGAAGTATCTGAATCAGATGGTTGGAAATATACTTTTGATAATCTTGAAAAATATAATGATAAGAATGAAGAAATACATTATACTATAGAGGAAAAAACAGTAAATGGATATACAAGTATTATAGATGGATATAATATAACAAACAAATACTCAGGAAAAGTAAAAACTTCTATATCAGGAAAGAAAATTTGGAAAGATTATAATAATAAAGATAATACAAGACCAAATGAAATTGAAGTTAACTTAGTAAAAGAAGGAAAAGTAATAAGTACTAAAAAAGTAACTTCAGCTAATGGATGGGAATATACATTCAATGATTTAGATAAATATGATGAACAAGGAAATGAAATAACATATGAAATAACAGAGAATAAAGTAGATGGTTATGAAACAGAAATAAATGGTTATGATATTATTAATACATATAAAGCTGTAACATCAATAAATGGTAGAAAAATATGGATGGATGATAACAATAAAGATAATACAAGACCAGATTCTATAACAGTTAATTTACTAAGAAATGGTGTAATAATAAAATCAAAAGTTGTATCAGAGGAAGGTAATTGGGAATATAGTTTTGATAACTTGGAAAAATATGATGAAGATAACAATGAAATAAAATATTCAATATCAGAAAATAAAGTAATAGGATATCAAACAAATATTATAGATAATAATATTGTAAATACATATAATCCAGAAATACCTGAAGAGCCAACAAATGATGACAAAAATGAAGAAAAAGACGACGACAAGAAGGAAGAAATACAACACCATGGAACAGTAAAAACGAGTGACAACATAATGATAAGTTTCTTGACATTGATTACATCAATTGGAGTTGCATCAATATTAGAAAAATTAAAAAAATCAAGAAAAAATAAATAAAAAATATCGTGAAGTCTAACTTCACGATATTTTTTTATTAATAAGAAATTTCTACAGAAGAGTCAGATGATTCTTGAGGTTCTGTAGATACTGAACCAGTACCAACTGAAACTACTTGATTATGTGGTTTATATGTATCAGAATTTATTAGAGTTTTTGAAACTTCATTTCCATTTTTATATAAGACTTTATATGTTTGTGTTTTACATCCATTAGAACCAGCTTGAGTTACTTTTTGAGTTCCAGCAGGTAAAGCAGATGTTTCTTGATATTGTGTTGAAAAAGGAATTGATCCAACTTCATATGATAATATTTTTACTTGATAGTCATCATCGCTCTTTAAACCATATACATTAAATACAATAGTTCCATTTGAAGTAGATGCTGAAATTCTAACTGGATAATTTCTATTATTTTTAAATTTAAAGTCTGGTGAACCCCAAGAAACCGTAGCATCCTGACCAGCAGGAACATATGATGGTTTAAATGTATGATTAGATCTTTCAACGATTTCTAAATTAGCAAGTAGTATTGCATTATATAAAGTTGATGAAACTTGACAAATACCCCCACCTAAACCTGTTGTTACTTCACCATTTAAATAAACTCCAGCTTCTTTGTATCCTCTTGCAGCTGTTCTTTCTCCAACTGTTGAATTATAAGAAAAAGTTTCGCCAGGCATTAACACATATCCATTTACAGATCTAACTGCTAATGCAATATTTGTTGCCCTGTTGGCATTTCCTGTTGAATATGTTGTTGAATATGTTGCAAGTAAATCTGGAAAGGCTTCTTGCCCTAAGTTCTTCACTGTTACTTTAGGCTTTAATACTTTTAAAGGTATTGTAAAACTTTCTTGGTTTTCTGTTACTAACTTTTTAGCTTCATCTAAACTAATTGCAAAATCCAAACCATTTTCTTCTTTATGTATTTCATATGGATTAGTTGAATAATAAGCATCAACAGCATCTTTATGAATTTCATTATAAATTGCTTCAACATCAACTGTAGCAGCTTCAAATTGTTCAACTGGAATATCAATAAAGTTAGTATTATTTAATATACAATTTTTAATATTATCACCTAAGGCATCATTTGATATTCTATTACCACTAGCGCTATTTGATATTATAAGTTTATTATCTTCAACTTTATAGCTTGAGTTTACTACTTTATCTGGTAGTTCATTATTAATTCTTTCAATTTCAGAAGATAAAATATCATTATCATATGAAACTGTTGGAGTAATATTATTTTTCTTAAAAAATGTAGTAATGACTTTTTTATTATTATTAAAAATATTGTTTTCGGTTCTACCTATGTTATAAGCTTCATTTAATGCTGTTTCAAAATCAAATGATGATTTTAAATTTGCTAAATTTAATGTAGTAGAATAATCATTGTGAGTTAAGGTAATTTCATTAGCAATATTTCTAGATAATTGAAGATTAAGTTTGTTTAATGCTTCATCTTTTGTTAAGTTAGATACATCTACACCATTTATTGAAACACCTGAAATTATTTTATTTGATTTTGAAGTAATAAAACCAAAAATAAATGAAAGTATTATTAAAGTAAAAATAATAATAAAGGCTATTACTATTATTATTTTTTTCTTTAAATTATTATGCTTTATATTTTTTAGTGATGTGCTGTCTTTAAGCTCTTTGTGATTTTGCTGTTGTTTAATTTGATTACTTGTTTTACTAGTTGTCTTTTTTGAATTCTTTGAAGAAGAATTTTTTTGAGGATTAGTTTGATTAGCTTGTTTAATTATTTTTTCAGCTTCTTCAAGAATTTTCCTTTCGTTTGATAATTTGGTATTTAAATTTTTCATATATATCTCCATTTTGTATAATAATATATAATATTAAACTACAAAAATTCTGTTCTGTAAAGATTAAAAAATAAAATTGTAATATTTATATATTGAAAAGTATGTGTTAAATGATATAATTAGAACAGTTTTATAGAGAAAGGAGATAAAATATGTCTGAAGGTAAAGAATTACAAAAAAAATTATTTAATGAAAAAAAGAATGGATGGGAGGACCTAAGTTCTGAAACTAAAAGAGAAATATATAATTACTGCGATTCATATATGAACTTTTTAAATAACGGAAAAACAGAAAGAGAAATAATAAAAGAATCAAAATATATAGCAGATTGCAATGGATTTACAGATATAAAAAATGTAGAATATTTGAAACCAGGAGATAAAGTTTATTATATAAATAGAGAAAAAAGTATGTATTTAGCGGTCATAGGTTATGATAGTATTGAAAATGGAATAAATGTAATTGGAGCACATGCAGATTCACCAAGATTAGATTTAAAACCAAATCCACTATATGAAGATGATGGTTTCGCATTTTTTAAAACTCAATATTATGGAGGAATAAAAAAATATCAATGGACAACAATACCACTTGCAATACATGGTGTTATAGTAAAGAAAAATGGAGAAAAAATAGAAGTAAATATAGGAGAAGACGATAAAGATCCTGTATTTGTAATAACAGATTTATTACCTCATTTAGCACAAGAGCAAATGAAAAGAAGTTTAGCAGAAGGTGTAAAAGGAGAAGAATTAAATTTATTAATAGGAAGTATTCCATATAATGACAGTGATGTAAGTGAAAAAGTAAAATTAAATATATTAAATATGTTAAATCAAAAATATGGAATTACAGAAGTAGATTTTCTAAGTGCAGAGCTTGAAATTGTACCAGCATTTAAAGCAAGAAGTTTAGGTCTTGACTCAAGTATGGTTGCAGCATATGGTCAAGATGATAAAATATGTGTATATACATCATTAACAGCATTAATGAATATACAAAATCCAAAAACAACAGCAGTATGTTTAATATCTGATAAAGAAGAAATAGGAAGTATGGGAAATACAGGAATGGAATCACATGTATTTGATACATTTATTTCAGAAATTTTAAATAAACTAGGAGTAAATAGACCAAATTTATTAGACAAAGTATTTTGTAATTCAAAAATGTTATCTGCGGATGTTGATGCAGGATTAGATCCTACTTTTGCATCAGTTGCAGAAAAAAATAATGCATCTTATTTGGGTAGAGGAATAGGACTAAATAAGTACACAGGAGGAAGAGGAAAATCTGGATCTTCTGATGCAAATGCAGAATTTGTTGCATATATAAGAAATATATTAGAAAGTAATAATATAGCATATCAAATTGCAGAGCTAGGAAAAGTAGATTTAGGCGGTGGAGGAACCATTGCATATATATTAGCAAATAAAGGAATGGATGTAATAGATTGTGGTGTACCAGTATTATCAATGCATGCACCATATGAAGTAACAAGTAAGTTTGATGTATATTCAGCATTTACAGCATATAAGGCATTTTTTAGAGCTTAAAAAATAGGGGACGGTCCTTAAGGACCGTCCCCATAAAAAATAAAAAAATATGAAAAAACACTTGAAATTAAAAAAAAGATGTGTTATATTATATGAGTACTTTTTAGAAAACATATTAATCGAGGTGTAGCGCAGTTGGTAGCGCGCGTGGTTTGGGACCATGAGGTCGCAG
>ERZ773116.1325-NODE-1325-length-23457-cov-4.637595_pt1 | contig 23457 bp, 39 predicted proteins | sample MGYA00580563_ERZ773116 | MGnify/ENA primary metagenome ERZ773116 (study PRJEB29015, sample SAMEA2737864) | human gut metagenome | biome: human gut; feature: human-associated habitat; material: faeces | place: China | collected 2012 ... | reverse complement strand
AGAAAAAATTTCACTTATAATATCATCAGTAACAATTTCTCCTGTAATCTCTCCTAAATTTTCTAAAATCTCTTTTAGAAAAACAGCAATAATATCTAAAGGCATTCCATTAGTCAAAGCATCCATAGCCTGTTTACAAGACTCCAAAGCTTTACTAATTAAATTTTTATGCCTTAAATTAGTAATAATAGCTGTATTATCAACACTTATTTCCTCCATAGAAAACATATTGCCAATAATTTTATATAAATCTTCTAACCCCTGCTGCTCTAAAGTAGAAATTTTTACAATATATTTACAAGAATCTATAATTTCTGGCATATTTTCATCAATTTTTTTATTCAAATCTGTTTTATTTAAAACTAAAATAGCATTTTTTCCTTTGATTATATTTAATATTTCCCTATCCTCATCAGTCAAATCTCTACTGCTATCAAAAATAGCAATAATCAAATCTGCATCTTTAGCAATTTCTTTAGATTTAGCAATACCAATCTTTTCTACTTCATCTTTTGCCTCTCTAATACCTGCAGTATCAATTAATTTCAAAGGAACACCTTCAACAGTAACAAATTCCTCTATAGTATCTCTTGTAGTTCCTTCTATCTCAGTAACTATAGCTCTTTCCTCATTCAAAATACAATTTAACAATGATGATTTTCCTGCATTTGGTTTTCCTATAATAGCTGTTTTTACTCCATCTTTCAATATTTTTCCATTATCAAAGCTTTTTTCTAATTTTTCTAAATCTGATATAACAATATCCAGCATTCCTTTAATTTCAGCATTTGTAACCTCTTCAACATCATACTCTGGATAATCTATATCAACTTCAACATTAACCATAACATCCATTATTTTTTGCTTAATTTCATGTATTTTTTTAGAAAGTTGACCCTCTAATTGGTTCATTCCAGCCTTCAATTCTCTTTCTGATTTAGCATCAATAATATCAATAACAGATTCTGCTTGAAGTAAATCAATTCTGCCATTTAAAAACGCTCTTTTAGTAAATTCACCTGGTTCAGCCATTTCAGCACCATTTTTCAAACATAATTCCAAAATTTTTCTAACAACTATATTACCTCCATGTGTATTAATTTCACACATATTTTCTGTTGTATAACTTTTAGGAGCTTTAAAATATGAAACCAAAACTTCATCAACAATAGCATTTTCAAGCACTTCACCATTTTTATATTCCTGTAAATTTTCTACAATGTGGCCATATTTTATTGTATATCCTTTTATATTTTCAATACTTTCAAACTTTTTTGGAAGAAAAATTTTTTCTAAAACTTCAAAGCATTTTTCTCCACTCATTCTAACAATACCTATTCCACCAATTCCGCGGTGCCGTAGATATAGAAGCTATTACACCCACTTTTCTCACATTCCTTTCAAATAAATTTTTTAACACAAAAAGGCCAAAGATAGACATTACTAAACTGTAAAATCCGACCTTTGACCTCCGATTTTTTATTTTTTTAATGATATAACTACTTTTCTGTGTGGTTCTTCACCAATACTAACAGTTTCTACCCTAAGATTTCCTTGCAATTTACTATGAATTATTTTTCTTTCATATGGTTGCATAGGCTCTAAAGTAACTGATTTTCTAGTTTTTATAACTGTTTTTGCAACTTTTTCTGCTAAATCCTCTAAAGTTTTTTCTCTTTTTGCTTTATAACCTTCAATATCAAGAATAACTCTTATTTTTTGTTCTAAATTTTTAGACGCAACAGCTGATAAAATAGATTGAAGAGCATACAAAGTCTCTCCCCTATATCCTATCAAAAATCCTAATTTTTCATTAGATATAGCTACATTCAAGCCTTGTTCATCACTATCAATTGTATATTTTGTTCCTTCAGGAAGATTTTTAATAAAATCTTCTAAAAATTCTTTAACATTATTTTTTGCTTTTTCTTGATTTTCTTGTGATATATGTATTTCTTTTTTTACTTTTTTATCACTATTTTTCTCTACATTTTCAACATCTTTCAATGTCATTTCTATTTTTACAACACGTGGTGTCAAAATACTGAAAAAACTACGTTTTTCATCTTCTAAAACCTTTATTTCTACCCTGTCTTTAGAAACTCCTAATTCTTTCAATCCTTTTTCAATAGCTTCATTTGTAGTTTTTCCTTCTGCAATAATCGTTTTAGACATATAAAGACCTCCTCTTTACCACAATTTTAATCATCCTTTATAACTTTATTTAAAATTAATCTTTCTCCAATCATAGCAATATTATTAACAAGCCAATATAAAGCTAACCCTAAAGGTGCAACTAAAGAAATAGAAACTGACATAACTGGCATCATCCAAGACATCATCTTATTTGTTTGCTCCATAACATCATACTCTTCTTCTTCTTTTTTAACCATTTCTGTTGACTCATTTTCATTACCGTTTTCTACTTTTACATTTTTTTCTACTTTATTGGCCTCTTTAGCTTCTTTTTGCGCTATTTTAGCCTTTTTCTGCATTGATGTTGTAATTCTCATTGATACAAAAGTAGATATAATATATAAAACTGGTATAATATATACTGTCCAATCAGCTAGATTTTGTTGAGGTATTTTACTTAAGTCTAAACCTAAGAAATTCATATTAATATCAATCTTTTTAAGTTCTTCATCATCTGGATTTTTTTCTTCTAAAAATTCAACTTCCCTAATTAAATCAATCTCTGGATATGCTGCACTTACAGTCTTTTCAGACTCTTGCAATTGAGTAACATAATTGTTAATTTTATTAGTGTCAACTTTTTTCATATATGTCAATGGACATCTTACCATGTAAAAAATTGAAATTAATAAAATAAATTGCAATATTGTACCCAAACATCCACTAAATGGACTCATATTTTCCTCTTTGTACAATTTCATCATTTCTTGATTTAATTTTTCTGGATCATTTTTATACTTAAATTGCAAAACTCGCATTTGTTCATTCAATTTAGCACTTTTTTTCATAGTTCTCTGCTGCTTTATTGACAGTGGTAACATCAATAATTTAATTACCAAAGTAAATAAAATCATCGCCAAACCATAATTTTGAACTAAATTATAAATAAAATTTAAAACATAACCAAATATGTTCGCAAAAAATTGAAACATTCTTACTCCTCCTGGTTATTTTAATGGGTCATACCCACCTTTGGCAAAAGGATTACAACGAATAATTCTCCAAATTCCAAGCAATAAACCTTTAAAAACACCATATTTTTCTAGTGCTTGCTTCATATACTCAGAACAAGTTGGATAAAATTTACAATGAATATTTTTGCTAGTAAACCATAAAGAAATATTTTTTTGATACCAGCAAACCATGCTAATTAGTAAATTTTTCATATTGTTACCCTTTTTCAACATATAGTTCTGACTTAGAAAATATCTTTTTTACATCTGCATAAATTGCCTTAAAATAAACATTTTCGGGATTTTGCTTTTTATTCCACAAAAAAACTATAGAATAACCATCCAAAATCTTTTCTTCTTCCAAAAAATAACTTTCACGTATTAAACGTTTTAATCTATTTCTTCCCACGGCTTTACACGTTTTTGTGCTAATAGCCAATCCTAAAAGATTTGAATTTTTGCAGTTATTTTTTTGAACAAAAGCAATTAAATATTTTCCTGAAATAAAGTGTTGTATACAAGCAGTTAGATCTCTAAAACGAAACTATTGTAGTAATAATCAATGCTATAAGTCAACCAATTATTGTATTTTGTTTTTACCTGCTTTCAATAAAAGTTGTCTTAAATATTATTTTTGGAGAGTTTCTTATCGTGTATTCTTAGAAGCTTCTTATGATAGAATATAAAATATAATTGGAATGTGGCTGAGTGGTTGAAGCACCAAACTGTTAATTTGGGTTACGTGGGTTCGAGCCCCACCGTTCCAGCTAATATTAAACTTATGCAACAGATAAATACTTATGCAGAGCTTAGAGAGCTTAAACTAAACAAGTTATTTAAACATCCAAATTATAATATATATCAAGTTATTAAAAATAGAAATAAAGGATTTTGTAAGGGTGGAACTAGTAACATTAACCAATGCAGTTTTATGTATCGTACTAGTCCTAATACATCGTTTTGTTATACTGCATGTACACAAGGAAAACAATATTTTTGGTATATAAAAATTAAATATAGAATTGTACTAGATGATAAATAATTTATCACAAATTTGTTAACTTTTTGTGTTAAAATAAGGAGGATTAAGCCAAGTTGGACTAATGGCAGCACTCTTGAAAAGTGTAGGTCGCTTAAAACGGCGTGGGGGTTCGAGTCCCTCATCCTCCGCTAATATTTTGAAACTATGAGAATAGTAGAAAATTTTACAGAACTTAACAAAATCAAGTTAAATCAACTATTTAAATATATAAATAACTATATATTCCAGGCTATTCGAAGTAAAAAACATTTCTATTGTTTTGATAATAAGAAGAATATTGGATGTAATTTATATAAGATTGGTCGTGAATGTGGCTTAGTTTGTATAAAATCTAAAGAAGAAAATTTCTGGTATATAAGAATCATATATAGAATTAGACTAGATGAGTAGAGATATTGTATTAGAATATTGGAAAATAATTAGATATAAAACTTTAATTATTCAATGTGTACCTGAAGGAACACCTATAAAAAGATTTTGTTATGAATCTTCTGTTGGAAAGCCATGTGCTTTTACAGGAAAGGCTTGTAGTGATTTTAAATGTATAGATAGAGCAGATGGTCTTCGAGTTAGGTATATTAAAATAGATCATAGAGTTTATGTCAGCAAAACATAGAGTTTCTCAAATAATTCTATTATTTGGTTATAGATATCGATTACATCAGGTTATTCTAGGTATACAAGGAGAATCATCGTGTTATATGAGTGTTATTAAAGGTAAATCTTGTATATTTCGTGAGTATAATAGAATAAATGGTAAGACATGTTGTGTCGATATTGCATGTACTCCTTTAGAACGAAAAGATGATATTAGAGTACGTTATATTAAATTAGACTATCGAATTTATTTGTTTAAATAAGCACTCTTGATGTAACTGGTAACATGACAGTCTCCAAAACTGTTCTTTGGGGTTCGAATCCTTAAGAGTGTGCTTATATATAATTAGGGCTGTTAGTATAGTGGCTATTACATCTGGTTTGCAACCAGAAAACAGGGTTTCGATTACCCTACGGTCCACAATCTTCTGTAGATTAGGATTCTATACAGAAAGAGTACTGTAATCTGTTAAGAGCTTATAAATCAGACGTTAAAGAAAAAAGTTTTCGGGGCTGAAGAGCCCTGCTATGAATCTAATCCTAGTAGAAATACTAGGATTTTTGGAACTGCGGTGTGCTAGGTGCGCTCGCTGGACTGAAAATCCAGAGGTAAATGTTCGACTCATTTCAGTTCCGCACTATCGTCTTCCTTATTAAGTTTGGTAACACGTGTACTGCCTGTAAATCTTAATAATAGATATGCTTAGTACTTATTTTTATTAGTGGATGTATTAGCTCAGCGGTAGAGCTCTGGCAGGGAGTGCCAGAAGTCATAGGTTCGAATCCTATATGCATCCCTTAAATCAAAAAAAATTATGATTATACCTCCAAAATTTTTAATATTAAAAGCTATTCCACTATATAATGAAGGAGATGTATCTGCTCCACATATAGTAATAAATTATCTTACAAGAAATATATTTTTTATTCTTTTAAAATTTTCTCCAAATAAAAAATTAATGAAAATTAAAGAAATAAAAGATAGGATTTTTATTAAAAGTCTTGATCATAAGATGACTATGGGTCTTATGGAAGCAAAAAAAATTGTAGATGACTTAACTATACAATATGATATGAATAATATCTATAGAATACGATTGGTAGAATAGCCAAGTTGATAAGGCAGTGGTCTGCAACACCACGATCGCAGGTTTGAATCCTGCTTCTACCTCTAAGCGAGTTGGAGAAGATGGTTACCTCGAGAGTTTCATAAGCTCTAGACCTCGGTTCAAATCCGAGACTCGCTACACAAAATTTTAAAGTTATGAGAAATATATTTAACGTACTTATATGGAATTTTAATACACAAACAATAGAAGAATATAATGTTATTCCATATTTTGTAAGAGAATGGAAAGAAGAAAAAGATAAATCTAAATTTAAGTCTTTTGATGATATTAAAGAATTTGTTAGAAGTAAATCTTTATATCAATTCTGGTCTCGATGTGAATATGAAATGATTGTTAAAGGATGGCCTGTAACTAAAAGAGAAATTAAATTAGATGTACATGAACAAATCATGATGAATCTTGATTTAGTTACACAAGTTTTTATAAATACTATTGGATGGAAAGTAAAGTAAAGGATATTTTGTTACTTTTAGAACAAAATGGATGATCTGATCTTATCGATAGTCGATGGGAACAACAGGTTAGAGAGGAAATATTAACAGCTTATCCTGATATTGATATAGATACTTTAGATAAGGTATTAGAAATTGTATTAATTTAATTAGGATTACAAGTGAAAATAATTGTAAGTCCAGTTGACTATAATCACGATGAAACTGCAATTATATTTTACTGTAGAGCAAAAGATCGTGAGGATTATATGCGAGTATATGGTATTTTTGATACAGAACAATTTGAAATTATTGAATCAAGAATTACTGATATAACTATTTTTAGAAAAATGGTTGAAAAACTTAACGATTTTGGATTTGAAAATGAAAAATATAAAGAAAATAATCCTAATTTTGATATTAATATTGTTAAGCTCATGTGCAACAACAAAGTTTAACTTAATGGTTGGTCCTACAGGTGAGGAACAGAAAACATATATAGAAAATATAAAACAGTATAAATAATGATAATTATTATTTTCATTTTATTTTATTTACTTCCTATATTTTTAATTCATATCGTTGGATTATATTTTTGGAAGAAGCGCACTGATTGTGAGAAAACAATAGGAGATATGTATGAATATTATGATGCAGCTGATGGAAATCCTTTAGTAATTTTTACTTGGGTTCCTCTCGCTAATATTTTTATATTATTAGCAGGACTTATTATATTTTTTATAAATTTAATGAGTAATATAAAAATTCGATAGGATGTATACTTTTTTTGTTATTATTTTATGTTATATTATTCCTGTATTTATTAATGCTTTTCTTTTTGTTTTTGCTTATAAAGTAAGTCATAAAGAAAAGATTGCTATTGGAAAAATATTTGAATATTGGAATGATAAGTTTAGGGATAGTGATGGTGATAGTAGTCTTTGTCTATTTCTTTTTATTCCTGGAATGAATATACTATTTATACTCTATACCTTTTTCTTATCATTGTATAACATATTTAAAAATATAGAAGTCTAATGTTTACTTTTATTACAGGTCTAATTGCAGTTTTGGTATGTGGAGCTCTTATAGGATATGAACGACAATTTAAATCTAAAATAATTGGAATTAGAACCTGTATATTAATTATGTTAGGTTCTTTTGTTTTTACATATATCTCAATTAAAATAGGTGGAGATCCGTCTAGAGTTGCTGCACAAATTGCTTCTGGTGTTGGTTTTATTGGCGCAGGTATAATATTTAAGAATGGAATTGATGATATTCGGCATTTAACTACAGCTGTATTAGTTTGGGTATTAGCGGCTTTAGGTAGTTTAATTTCTCTTGGATATTTATTTGAATCGTTAATGATAACTGGAATAATCTATATAATCCTTAAAATAAAAATACTAAAATGAACAAAATTGAAAAGCTGTACAGGTCTATGTATGAAAATGAATTAAGTAAACTAAGAAAATGTGCAGAATCTGTTCAAAAACCTTCTCAATATGTTGTATTTAAAGCATGGAGTAAGGAAGTAATGGCTTACTTGTTTTTTAAAATAGATCGTTTAGATTATAATTGGGAATGGGAATATAAGGATAAAATTGCAATGTTTATTCAGGATTGTCAAGAAATTGCTTTGCGAAAAGTAAAACTTAGTTCTAAATGACAGAAGAAAGAAAACTTTGGTTATCAATATGTAATAATGATTTAAAGAAATTAGAAGCTTGTGCTGAATCTATTCAAACTGAAATTCAAAGAAATGTGTTTTGAATTGGAGCGAAAAGGTAAAGTGGAATATTATCTTTAAATTAGATAAAGCTACTCGTTGGGGGCATAGTCCTCATAGAAGAGAAATTTCTTATATTATTTCTGTATATTAACAAAGAGTTAGAGAAATGATGCTAGAATAAATATTAATAGTTTGCGTCGTTGGTGTTAGTGATAGCATATTAGACTTCCAATCTAAAGGGGAGAGTTTGAATCTCTTACGACGCTCTAAAGTGAATAATGAATATTGATGAAAACTATTAAAGAACTTTCAGATAGACAAATTAAACTTGCGTGAATTAGTAGTAAAAGTTTATATGAAATTTGTAAAAAATTAGAAATTCACGATAATACTTATAATAGAAAATATTTAAGAGTTTGAGGAGTTAAGGAAGGACTAAAAATTCCTGTTTTTACACGATTTACTAAAACAGATTATGTAAAAAATCCTAAATTGTGTAAAAAATGTAAAAAACCTATTCCTTGAAATCAAAGAGAAAATAACTTCTGTTCTCACTCTTGTGCAACTAGTTATACAAATATAAAAAGAGGTGCTATAACTAGTGGTAAATATGTCAAAAATGCAACTAGTAAACGCTTAAATTGTGGAAAGGAAATTTTTGCAAGAAATAAATATTGTAGTATTATTTGTCAAGTTGAATTTAAATATAAGGAGTATATTCAAAGGTGGAAAGACGGGAAAGAAACAGGAATGTCTGGTACAGATGGTCTTTCAAATCATATAAGAAAATATCTATTAGATAAGACTAATTATACTTGTGAAATTCCAGGGTGTGGATGCAATTTTATTAATCCTTATACTGGATTATCTATTTTGCAAATTCATCATATAGATGGAGATGCAACTAATAATAAAGAGCAAAATCTTCAGGTTTTATGTCCTAATCATCATGCTATGACAGAACATTTTGGCTCCAGAAATAAAAATAGTACTAGAAAGTATCGTTATAAAAAGTAATTACCCACTCTAATAAATTTTAAAAACATGAAATCCTTATCTAAAATTTTTAATGCAATATATTTGTGTATAAGATTCCCATTCTTATATCCAAGAAATAGATTTTCAGATGAACATACAGTTTATATAAGATGGATGTCTAATTTAGTATACAAATACTATAGTAAGTCTTATTATGATATCAGTTTAGCTTATAAGTTTTATAAAGATCCTCAAGAATGTACTACTATTACAAAGCAAGTAATCTTCAAGGATAAATACAATTTTAAAGCAAGGCTTATACGTAATAATACTATTTTAAGATTTTATAGTGATATATTGAAAGAACCTTATGATTTTAATATACAAAAGCATGTGGGTGATAATTTTAAGATTTCAGGAATTACTGTAAGTAAATCAATCTTCAATAATATACCTGTTTTATATTATCATATACATAAAAAGGAAGTTACTAATACTAATTATGGATTTAGTTATAAGAAGTTAGAATTTGTAGCTGATACCAAAAGTGTCAAGATCTATACTATTCTAAACTATATTTACGAAAATATAATTCCTAAAATTTGTTTTATTCCAACTTATACAGAACTTAATAGTATGCCAATTGGTTGGAGAAAAGCATTTGGCATTCAAATGTGTAAAGAAATAAAACAAGCTCTTAAAAAGCATAATTATTTATATAATTATAGAATTATGCAGATTAAAGAGAAGTATGGTTCTCTTCGTTGGTATGATGCAGGAGCTCCAGAAGAAATACAGACTATAATTAATAAGTATGAAGATATTTCTTATCATACATGTATAAGTTGTGGAAAACCTGCTAAATATTTAAGTACAGGGTGGATATGTCCTTATTGTGAAAAATGTGCTCCAAGGGGCAGTAAGTTAATGAAATAATGACTTTTAAAGAATTTTGTAAAGAACTATTAGAAGAATATAAATGGGCATCGTTTCAATATGACAGCGTTATTTCCTTTACTCAAACTTTTTCTGATACAACCTGTAGATTAGATGGACAAGCATTTACAGATGCTCAAATATTTATATTTGTTGATCAAAGTAATAGAAATGCTATTGTAATTGGTCCTGCATGGAGTTATTACATAGAGGGTATTACTGAAAAATTTTCAGTAGATTGTTGTAATCATCATATAGCTGGAATTAATAATATTGCAAGAATTAAAAAATATGGTGACATTAAAGAAATTAAAAGAGCTTAAGCAGATTAAGCGAGATAATAAGGTAATTTATAATTTGTTAAATACTATCATTGGAGAGTGTGAACAGATTAGTAAAGATCCTTCTTGTAGTCAGGTTATGGATGTTATACAGAAAATGTATAAAGATAATAAACAGACTATTAGTGAATGTTCGGTGGATAGAGTTGATCAACTTAATACCCTAAACGAAGAAAATGCTTTCCTTGAGAGTTATTTACCTCAACCTCTTACTAAGGAGGAATTAACTGCACTTATTGGTTCACAATTAACTGCAGGTAACAATATGTCAAAAATTATGAAATATCTTTCAGAAGAATATAAAGGAAGATATGATGGCAAAGTTGCAGTAGAAATTATTAAATCCTTACAATAATGTTAATTGTATTTATTATAATATTCATAGCTTTATATGAACTAATAACAGTTATGTATTATGAAAGTCTTAAGATAAGACTTGTCAAAGTAGGCGCTTTTATAGATCATCTTAATACTTTTGGTTCTACAGAAGATAAACAAATTTTCTATAAGTTTTTAAAAGAAGTTAATACAGAATCTATTAGATGCAATGCTAAACTTGATATAACTATAGAAAATGCAAGTAAACCTGAACTTTGGTACAGATATCCTTCAAATCCTAATACCTTTAAAGAGTGTTTCAAACTTTTTAATTTATGTTTTTATCGAAATGTAGTTAAAGATTCAGTTGATAAAATAATTAACTGGTTTAAGAAATAAAAATATGAAATTTTTACTTTGTCTAATTTGTTTAATTACAGTTAGTTGTAATGCTGTAATTGATCCTAAGTCAGAAACTATAAGATCTGAAGATGGATACTATATTGGTACTGCACATAAATTTAAGTTTGAAGGACATGATTATATTAGTTTTACTAAAGGTCATGGTGTAGCAGTTGTTCATAATCCTAAATGTCATTGTAATCTAAATGAAGACTATTAAAACATATTGCCCAGAATGTGACAAAGAAACAGTTCATATAATTTGGACGGAGGATGCATATGGAGCTTCTGGTGTAGCAAGAATCTTTTCAAGTTTACTTTCCCTTGGAATGGTCAATTTAGCTTGTACTGCATATAGTAAGTGTATTAGTTGTGGAAAAACTAAAGAATTATAAAATGATTAATTACCAAATTAAAAAGTTAGCTAATAAAAAGATTCCATTATATAATAACTCTTCTAGTTTATATGATATTTTGGATTGGCTGCGGGAGAAAAAATTCCTACATGTAGAGATACAATGGTATCCTCATGGTTGGATGTTTGTTATTTATAAAATTGATTCTCAAGAGGATGAACCATATGATACTTTCTCTGAAGTATATACTAGTTATCTAGATTGTTTAGAAGCTGGAATTATAAGAGCATTAAATATTATATAATTATGAAAAATACAGGTTTACATGATATTCTGGATGAACTAAGAGATAAAGAGTCTTTACATGTAGAAATCGGATGGCATCCTAATGGATATGCATACTCTATTTATAGAATTAATAGGCGAGATACAGAGCCGTGTTATGCTTCTTCTGAAAGATACTATAATTATCGGGAATGCTTAGGAGCGGCAATTGTAAAAGCAATGAACTTAGCGGATTAATAAAAATGAAAACACTTCTTTGGGTAGATGATGCTCGTAATCCAATGGAAGATGATTGGATGAATTTTAGTCCAATTGGTAGAAATTGTAAAGTAATATGGGCTCAATCTTACCAAGAAGCGATTGATTTTCTTGAGAAAGAATGGCCTGATGCAATTTGTCTAGATCATGATTTAGGGGAAGAGAAATCTGGATATGATATAGCTAAGTATATTGTGGATAAATGTATAGATAAAGGATATATCCTTCCACAATTTGCAAGTCAATCTGCAAATCCTGTTGGTAGAGAGAATATTCTTTCTTTGTTTAAAAATTATGAAAAATTTTATTCAACATGTTGTTTATAGTCATAGAGAGGGATTACGTTGGTACTTTAAATCAACAGAGCGTAAAGGTACATTTGTAATTTCTTTATATCCTTGGGATATTAGACTTTTAAAATATGGACTTTATTTACTAATTCCACCTCTTAAAGAGACTCATATTAAAGGCAACTGGAATTAAAAAGGTACGCCCACGCAGCAGAGTTGGAGATCTGCACGAAACTGTAAATTTCGCGTCTCAGACTAATGAGGTTCGAATCCTCACGGGGGCACAAAATAATAAAAATTGCAAATAATGAAAAATTTTCAAGTAACTTCAAAAGAAGATAATCAAAAATACTGGATTTCGAGGTCTTGTGCAGTTGCTATGTTTCTATTTTCTAGAGATAAATTTGGAAACTTATGTATTTTAGCAAATAAACGTGGTACTGGAACTCCTGATTTTCAAGGATATTGGAATTGTCCTTGTGGTTATATAGATTATGATGAAACTAGTGAGGAAGCTGTTTGCAGAGAAGTTATAGAAGAAACAGGATATGTAATTACTCCTGAAGTTCCTAAATTTGTAGAGGTTGAAACAAGTCCAAAGGCTAATAAGCAAAATATTACTCTTAGATATACCGCTTTAGTACCTTATAAATTACTTTCTCAAGTTAAACCTATTGGAGGCGAAGATAATGAAGTTGAAGAGGTTAAATGGATTGATATAAGAAAATTAAACAACTATAAATGGGCATTTAATCACAACAAAATAATTGAAAGAATTATACTTTTAAAACAATATATACAAAATGACAGACATAAACACTTTAGCTAAAAGTGGTTGGTATGAAACTAATCACGATAAGTATAAGTATGTTTACTTAGAGCTTGATTATAGTAAAAAAATTAACAAGTTTGTATTTTCAGGCTGTTTAAGCCCTCAAGGGTTAGCTTATTTTCCACTTCCTAATCAAATTTATAGAGAACCAGATAGTGGAAATATGTTTTGTATCCCTTTTACATTATTTTCGCTTGTAAAATTTTGTGACGGGACTTTACTTCCACTAGTTTTAACTGAAGACTTAGTAAAAAGGTACGCAGATCCTGAAAATATTGTTCTAACTTCTTTATGTATTAATATCTCTCGTTATGCAAGTAGTTTAGACTTTAGTACTATTCATCTTACTCGAGATACTCCTTTAAGAAATCTCTTGAGTGAAGAGGCATTAAGAGTTGTTACTGGTAGTATGTTTGATTATTTTATGATAAGTGTATTAGAACATAAGAAGGAGTTTGATGAGCTTAACACTTCTCATTCAAATATAGAGTCTTTCATTAAGGTAATCTTAAAAATAATAGACTTATAAAATGTTTACTTTTATTATTCTTTATTTTTTAAACTTAGTTCTAGATTATCCATTGCAAGGAACATTTCTTGCAGAATATAAATGTAAAAATAATTATATTTTATTTGTTCATTGTGCTATTTGGGCATTAGGTATTTATATTGCTTTATATTTTCTAGGGCTAGCTACAGTTTGGAAACTTGTAATGTTATTAGTTGGACATTATCTTATTGACTACTGGAAATGTAGAGGCTTATATAAGAAATATATGAAAGACTTTACCGCTTATTATATTGATTAAAGTCTTCATATTGTTCAGGTTCTACTTTGTTTAATATAAAACAAGTTCTATAAAAACTTGTTTTTTGGAGAGTTGGGGGAGTTGGCTTAACCCATCGTCCTGCTAAGACGACGTACCTCAAAAGGGTGCCACTAGTTCGAATCTAGTACTCTCCGCAAATTTAAAATAACATGAGTAAACTAATAATTAATAAACATCAAATTTGTTATATATCAGAATACAATTTATATTTACAGAGAGTAGGAGTAGATAATACAAGCGTTCGTCATACTTGTGAATGTATATGTTCGATTTATCAGATCTGTAGGGATGGTTATTGTCGTAATAAGACTATAGACCCACATTATGGTAATCATGGTTGCGCAGATAACGGAGAGCAAGACGCTTATAAAATTATTTGTTATAGAATATACTTAGAACCTATAGAATGGAAATAGCAAATTTAAAGGTATATAATGATAATATGCGAAAATCACTTTTAGATAAAGCATATTTTCTATCTTTTGTAGATTCGGATACGTTCATTGATTTTGGATGTGCTGATGGATCTTTATTAAAACATATTCATGAGATGTTTCCTGATAAGAAACTAATTGGATATGATATATCTCCTGAAATGCTTCAAGTTGCAGAAAAGAATCTTGAAGGATGTAATGTTTCTTTATATAATAATTTTGAAAACGTTATATCCTTAAAGTTAGATAATGCTACTTTAATACTTTCTTCTGTTATTCATGAAGTTTATAGTTACGGTGATAATCAAAGTGTAAATGAATTTTGGAGACAAGTTTTTAATGAAAACTTTAGATATATTGCTATTCGAGATTTAACTCCTCGAAAATCAATTGATAGAATGTCTGATATTAATGATGTTTCTAGAGTTTTACATAATGCTAATCCCACACATTTAGCTGAGTTTCAATCTATTTGGGGAAATATTAGTAACAATAAAAATCTAGTTCATTTCCTTATGAAATATAAATGGGTTGAAAATTGGGCTAGAGAAGTTAGAGAAAATTATTTTCCAATAACTATCGAAGAGTTTTTATCAAAAGTTCCTAATAACTATGTTATTGATTATTTTTACGAATTTATTATGCCTCAAACTCAGCAAGGAATTCTTAAAGATTTTAATATCCTATTAAAGGATACAACACACTTCAAATGCATTTTAAGAAAAATATAATATGAAAGTAGTACAAGTAAATGTGGATTACACTGAAGAAGTTAATTCTTCGAATAAGAATTGGTTAAATTCTGATTCTAGGCATTGTGATATCTTAGTTAGAAGTGATGATGCAGAAACTATTAAGTATAGTGGAACTTTATCTCAATCACAAGTAGAACATATCGTGTTTCTAATTCAAGATAATTATTCTGGAAAAGATATTAAAGATCAAATTATCGAATATGAAGTTCAAAATCTATCTCCTACAGTAACTTCTCAGATTGGAGATCCTGAATTTTTAGAAGAATAATAGAGAGATTTACTCTCTATTTGCCCTCGTGATGGAACTGGCAGACATGCCGCTCTTAGAAAGCGGTCTGAAGTAATAGTAGGGTGCAGGTTCAAATCCTGTCGAGGGCACTCTAATAGCTTCCTATCTTGGAGGCATTTTCTATTTTATAGATATGTTTAAGTTTATTAAAAAGATGTTTAACAATAGAAATATTCTAACTAAAAACTTATATAAAGTAAAGTTAGATAAATATGATGAAGCTCTGATTATTATTTGTAAAGCTTTAGGAGTAAACTTACTAAAAGCAAATTTCTTCCATATAGATTCTTATACAAAAGTAATGAAATCATATGGCTCTTTGATAACTATTATTGATTTTGATAATGCTATTGATTTAATTTTTGGTAATTTAAGTTCTAAAAGAAATCATGACGAAATTGTTTTACAATACATGATTAAGGTTATGCAGCTTCCTTCTAGTGTTATTGATAATGATAGATTTTATCGTAGTATTCGTAAGACCTTTAATAAGATTTCTGTGTATTATTCTAAAGAAGATAAATTTACATGGTTTCAAGAATATTGTCAAAAATTTATAAAACCTGAATGGTCTAATTCTTTTTGCTTTTACTATAAATCTGCAGAATTTTATGTAACTTTTTATCAAGGATATTTTAAATATAAACGTAAACAGGAAGACTATCGAAGAAAAAGTAGAGAGAATTATCAATCTCAAAAACAACCTAATATAAATGAGTATTATAGAATACTTGGAATTAATATTACTAAAGATAAGGCTATTATCAAAACTGCTTATCGTAAGTTGTGTTTTCAGTATCATCCTGATAAAGGAGGCTCTAAGGAAAAGTTTATTGAAATTAATCAAGCATATGAATATTTAATTACACATGTCTAAAATGTATAAATTAATGAGTCTTAAAGGCTATAACGGGCCTGAAGATGTAATAAAACTTCAAGAATGGTTAGCTATAGAAAAACAAATATTTATTGAGACAAGAGTGTGTTGGAATAAAGAAGGAACTTTCCCTATTGGATATAGTGCAAGAGCTTGGATGCCTCCGTATACATTATATACAGTAGCTCCAACAGAATTAACTATTGAAGAAGCAGTTATGGCAATTCTAGCAAGAATTTATGATTATATTTAAATAATCTTGCTCCCGTAGTTCAAGGGATAGAAATTAATTTTTGATTCGAACTTTGTATTTTTGATAAAATTTTTGTATCTTTGTGTACGAAAATTTTAAATATAAAATATATGATAAGTTGAAAATTAGAAAAAGAAAATTTAATTAAGTTCCTTATTGATGAAAAATTAAGTTTTGAAGAAGTAGGTCGTAAGTATAAATGTAGTGGTAGCAATATTAGAAAAGTAGCACAACGTTTAAATATAATTGTTCCTTCTAGAAGAGCAGTAAATCCATGCGAAACTTTTAGAAGAGGAACTGCTAAAAAAGGTATCTGTAAGAACTGTGGAAAAGAATTTATATTATATTTATCTCATAGCGGAATTTATTGTAGTAGTAAATGTCAACAAGAGTATCAATCTAAGAAAAGATATGAATTAATTCTTAATGGAGATCCTTCTATTATGAGAGCTAATTATAACCCTAGATCATCTAAGAAGTATATATTAGAGGAACAGAATAATAAATGTGCCATTTGTGGGATGGAACCCAGTTGAAATGGGAAAGAGTTAGTTTTTATTTTAGATCATATTGACGGTCATGCTTCTAATAATAAAAGAGATAATTTAAGATGTATATGTCCTAATTGCGATTCTCAGTTGGATACTTACAAATCTAAAAATAAAAACGGAGACAGATATTATTATAGATACTATAAAAGTAGGAGTGACCAGAATGGATAATGGACCAGACTTCTAATCTGGCGAGCTGCAATGCTCATTGCGGGTTCGACTCCCGCCTCCTATACTAAATAAATATAACTATGATATTATATAAAGTTCAGAAATACTTTCCTACAGATTTTACAAAAAAATATATAGAATGTAATATTTGTTCTATAGACAATTTTGAAAGAGAAAGTATAAAACATGTTATTCGCGATGGTCTTAAACCACATATTTGTTCAGTCATGTGTAGAGAATGTAATAATTTTATAGGTTTGATTGGAGTAGATCTTGAAAAACAAACAGGAACTGTAATATGTTCTCATAAAAATTATTACAGACTTGAATTTGATGAAAACGAAGGTGTATAAATTATTATATATGAAATTATACGATTCAACTGAAAACACATTTCATTGGGAAAAATTAGATTTAATCCCTGAAATAGAAAAACTAAAACGAATACCTCAAAATGAAATATGGCACAAAGAGGGTAATGCTTTTGTACATACTTGTATGGTTGTACAAAGTGCATTAGATCATATTTCAAATGAAACTATTGATTATTTAGCATCACCTGAAATTAGAGAAATTTTAGTATATGCTGCTTTATTGCATGATGTTGGCAAAGCTTTTACAACAAAGAAAGGAGAAGATGGCCTATATCATGCAAGTAACCATGCAATTAAAAGTGCAGAAATTGCAAAAGATTTATTAGTTAAGTTAGAAGTAGATAAACATTTACATACAGCAATTATTTCATTAGTTCGCTGGCATATGCAGCCTATGTATATTCTTGAACAGACAAATCCTGAAAAAGCTATACTAAAACTAGCTAATAATCTTAATGAAGTAAATGTAGAACTTTTAATTCTACTAAAACAATGTGATTGTGAAGGTTCAATCTACGATAAGGATGATCATCGAGACGAAATACTCCAAAAGGTAAGAGAGATTTATTATGATAAAATTACTTACAAACGTGGAGAAACCGTTAAAATTACTAAGTTATCAGATAATGATACTTGTAGTTATGTTCCAGGACATCATCCTAATGGAATTAATACTGGATATGAAAAAATAGGTAGGCTAATTGAACCTATTACAAAAGGACATAGAGTATATCTAGGACTTGGATTCTCTACATCTCCTGTTGTAGAAATTGTTAGCAAAAATTGTTTTAAAACAAGAAATTCTGTATATGAAATTACAGAAGTTTGTAAAACTACAGAAAAATAAAATTTAATATAATGCGTTATTTATTAGTAAAAACCGAAAACATGCCTATTTTGGCTCTGGCTCTTGGAAGTCTAGATTACAAAGCTGGAAACTCACCTATTTTTCCTATTGCATTTGGAGAATTCTCAATTTTAATTGATAAGGAGGATAAAACATTCTTCTATGTTAAAGGTCGAAAAGAAATTGATAAATTTGTTGAAGATCATGCTAAAATCTATACAACTAATGATTTATCACATGCTCTTGAATTTCTTAAGGAAGACGAAGATGAGGAAACCGATAAGTCTGAAGAAGATAAAGAGGAGATCGATCTTAAAACTATTTTTGAACATCCTTTAATGCAGGTTTTTAGTCGGCATATTCCTAAAGAGATTTTGGCTAAGTGTATTATGGAAGCTAAAGAAGAACGAGAACAGGAAGAAGAAAACGCTGCAGAGGAAAAATCTGAAGATAAAGAGTCTAACTTCCATAAAGAGTTGGTACCTGGACGAATCGTTCAGTTTGAAAATGCAGGTATGATTCGGTATGGAATTGTACTTAGTAATGGTACAGTAATGCACTTTTCAGGAAGTAATTTAGCTGCTTCAGGATATATTAATAATATTACTGAAGATCGTCCTTATAGAGTTGTACGTATTCTTAAGCCTACAAGTAAATATTACAATCTAAAGGATGTAAGTAATATGGAAGTAGCTTGGGAACGTAAAGTTCGCAAACCTAAAGTTACTAAAACAATAACCGAGATTGAAAAGGAATTAGGGCTTGCTCCTGGTTCGTTAGTCATTGAATAAGAGGGATTAATTCCCTCTTTTTGTTTTTATAAGTATGGGTAAGTTTATTCGGGATTATCAAGTTGGTAAGACATTTAGTAAAGAAGAGGAAACTTTTAAGCCTAATCGTAAAAAGGTAAAAAAGTTTAAAGACCCTGAAAAACGTGAAAAGAAACAATCTAAAAAAGATTAAAAGATGACATATGGATTGAACGATATTTGTTTAGTACCTGCTAGGATTAGTGATATTGAACATCGTGAACAATGTAATCCATATAATGCTGATAATATGCTCCCGTTGTTTACTGCTCCTATGAGTTCAGTAATTAACGAGAGCAATTATCAGGTATTTATGGATAATAAAATAAATACTATAATTCCTCGTTCAGTAGATTTATCTACTAGATATGAGTTAATGTCAAAAACTTTTGTGGCCTTAAGTTTATCTGAATTTGAAACATTTGCAGGTCTAGAATTAGGTGAAATTAAGGAGGAAGAAATATTTTATATATGCGTAGATATTGCTAATGGTCATATGCGTAAGCTTATTGATCTTTGTAAATCTGTAAAACAGAAATATGGAGGTCATGTTATACTAATGGCAGGCAATATTGCAAATCCTGATACTTATATAGATTATGCCTTAGCTGGTATTGATTTTGTACGTGTTGGAATTGGTGGTGGATCAGTATGTACTACTTCTGCAAATGGAGGAGTTCATTATGCTATGGCTTCTTTAATTAAAGAGGTTGTAGATCGTAAGTGGGAGATAGAAAAAGCAATTAAAGATGCAGAAGCTATGCGTATTTCCCATAAATATGAGTCTTTGCCATTTATTGTAGCTGATGGAGGATTTGATAATTATGATAAGATTATTAAAGCGTTAGCATTAGGTGCAGATTATGTAATGGTAGGCAAAATCTTTGCTCAAGCAGAAGAAGCTTGTGGTAAAGTAATAGAACATTGGGTACGAGGAGAGTATATTGCTCGAGACCGAGTTTATTATGGGATGTCTACTAAAAAAGCTCAAGTAGAAACTGGAAGTCAAAAATTAAAAACAGCAGAAGGAATAGAAGTTACAGTACCTATTTTGTATCCTTTAAGTGGATGGTGTGAGAATTTTGTTCATTATCTTCGATCAATGATGAGTTATACAAACTCTTTTACACTTAGTGATTTTAAAAATACAGAATATCGTATTGTTAGTCCTTCTGAATATTTATCATATTATAAGTAATGGCAGAGATAATTTATTGTAAATTAACTGAAACTAGATCTCGAAGAACTTGGCAAATATTGCCTAAGCAGTATTTTCCTGACAAAACTCCTGTTTATGAATTAGCTGTATCTATTTCTCAGTATACAATTGATAGGGTACAACATCCTTTTGATTGTATAGTTGGATTATATGCTAAACAGCTAAATTTTGCATCAACACAAAAGTATTATTCTTATTCTGGAGACGTATATTCAATAGCGGATGATCCTAAGGCAGATTCTGGATATCAAAAATACCTTAAAAATAGGGATAAGACTCCTGAAGAAATAGAAGAGGAAGAAGCTAAGCTAAAATCAAAAGTCTTGTATCAGATTAAGAGTAATCCTGATATAGTTCCTATGTCTATTGATAAGGATGGTTTCTATATTAAGGATGAAACTTTCTATCTACTTACTCGAAATATTTATAAACGTGTAAATACAATGCTAACTGGTCCTACTGGATCTGGTAAAACACAAGTAGTAGAATTAATTTGTAAGCAGTTAGGAATTCCTTGTACTATTTATGATATGGGTGCTATGCATGATCCTATATCTGATTTACTTGGTGTTCACCGTCTTGATGATGGAAAGTCTATTTTTGACTATGCTAAGTTTACTCAGGATGTTCAGAAACCTGGAGTTATTGTACTTGATGAGTTATCACGTTGCCCTGCAACAGCTCTGAATATTTTATTCCCTGTTCTTGACCATCGTAGAACTTTACCTGTAGAAATTGCAGGTTCTAAGGATATTCGTGAAATCCCTATTCATCCTGAAGTATGTTTTATATCAACTTGTAATATTGGTATTGAATATACTGGTACTTCAACTCTTGATAAAGCATTAAAGAATCGTTTCTTTCCAATTGAATTTACATATCTTCCTGCAGACATTGAAGCTCGAGTTCTCATGAAGAGATGTGATATTGAGAAACAGGATGCTGATATGATTACTTCTATTGCTGCTAAACTTCGTAGGATGGCAGAAAATGCAGAGGCTGCAACAACAGTATCAACTCGAGAAACTTTAATGATTGCAGAATTAATTCATGATGGATGGTCAACATTAGATGCATTAAATTATGTATTAATTCCATTATGTGATAGTAAAGAGTCTCGAGAATTAGTACGAAAATTATTAATGAGTAAATAATATGTCATTTACTGACTGGTTTGGGCGTAAAGGTAAGAATTATACATCTACTTATAAAGGATCTACTCGTTTAGGATGGGATACTAAAGTAAGTGGATCGTATTCTTCTTTCTTTGCACCTGATTTGAATAAAAGAAAACTTTTAAGAGATTCCTATCGCCACGCGTGTGACATTAGGGATATTATGGATATCCCAAGAAGTATTCGAATACAGTTAAATGTAGACGCAGAAACTTCATGTACAGATGGAAAAACAGTTATTGTTTCTACTAAAGTATATGATGATAATAAAATCGATAATAATGTTAAATTAGATGTATTCTTAGGTACAACTATTCATGAATTTTCTCACATATTATATACAGATATGGCAGAAATTCGTAAAAATAGACCTAATAAGTTCCTTTTTAATCTGTTCAATACTATTGAAGATGAACGAATTGAATACAATACTACACAAAATTATCCTGGGTATGCTAATTTTATTGGGCAAGCAAAATATTATTATTTTGATTTGTTATATAAAAAAGCTGAAAAACAGGATGATTTAATGGATGTATTACAAAACATTTTATATATTGTAAGATATCCTGCAAGAGTAGATACTAAGGTTATTTATCGACATCAGGTTTTGTTTGATAAAATTAAGAAAGTTCTTTGTGACTTTGGAAATAATTCTAAAGAAGCTTATGATAAAGCAGAAAAAATTTATAAGCTATTACTAGATTACTTTAAGTTCCCACCTCCTCCGCCTGAAGAACAACAAGAAGGAGATGAAGAACAAGATCAATCTGATTCTAGTGAAGGACAGTCTGATTCAGGTGAAGGCCAAGAAGGATCAGACGGAAGTTCTGACCCTCAAAATTCTAAACAGTCTTCTCAAAAACAAGATTCTAAAGATAATGAAGGATCAGATAAGAATAGTAAAACACAAAGTTCTCCCAAAAGTGGTTCTGATGAGGGATCTGCGGGCAAAAAGAAACAAGAACCTATTAAAGCATATACTCAAGAAGAAATAAAACAGGCAGCTGAGAAATTAGCTGAACAAATGCGACGTTTAATTACTTCTAATACTTCTTTAAATAGTAATGAAATTAAAGATGAGTGGGATTCTAAAGAAATTGCTGATGAGTATAAGCAAATAAAAGATGATGTTTTTATTGTAAAACAAGAAGATTACGAAAGACGTTATAAAGCGGATTTTGATACAGTAAAACAACATATTAATGGTTTAGTTAATACTTTTAGCAAATTCTTTGTTGAACAGGAATATCGTTTAACAGGAATGCGAAGAGGTGTGCTAGATACTAATAAATTAGCTGAAGCTTATCAAGCAGTAGAAACTGTCTATTCAAATAAGTTTAAACGTACTACTCCTGGTTTAGATGTTTGTGTATTGATTGATGAGAGTGGCTCTATGAGCGGAACTAATATCGCATCTGCAAGAAAATGTGCAATATTACTTAATGAGGTATTTTTACGTTTAAAGCAATGTGACTTTTATGTTTATGGTCATACTGCAGATAATCGACATATGGGAGAAGTTACTATTAATGTATATCGTGATCACTGGAATAGGAACCGTTATGCTTTAGGTAAAGTTGAAAGTTATTCTAATAACAAAGACTCTGTTGCTATTGAAGAGACATATAAAATGGTTAGAAAGCAAACTTCGAAACCACTTTTAATGTTTGTAATTTCTGATGGAGCACCTAATGCATATGGTTTAAGAGGACAACCTGCTGTAGAGGAAGTTAAAAAGGTAGTAAATAGAATTGAATCAAATGGAGATACTCTAGTTTGTCAAATTGCTA